>Ga0080004_1121798_pt1 | contig 92357 bp, 86 predicted proteins | sample WasSprMetagenome_FD_69207 | JGI IMG/M metagenome (GOLD analysis project Ga0080004, IMG submission 69207) | Sulfidic aquatic microbial communities from Washburn Spring, Yellowstone National Park, USA - WS (SPADES assembly) (version 2) | ecosystem: Environmental > Aquatic > Thermal springs > Hot...
ATATTGTTTCTTCAACTTTTAAGCCAAGATTTGATAGTTGGAAAAGGTTTGAAAAAATTTTCCCAAAAATCGCACAAAAATTGAAACCTCTTTATTTTGAAAAAGGAGAAAAAATAAAAAATTCTTTTTATTTGCCAAAAGAAATAAGAAGAAAGCTAATGGAAAAAGTTTTTAAAGCTTGCCAAAAATACAAAATTTCTTTTGCAACTTGCAGAGAAGGTTTTTTTGATTTAAAAACTGCAAAATCTTGCGATGGAAGCCACTTAATTGTTTAATAGTCTAAACTATGTTTAAAGATTTTTTTTAATCAAGAATTCCACTTTTCCGGAAAAGTGGAATGGTTCAAAATATGAATAAATTTTACGCTCAAAATAGCCCTTCCTTATTCTAATATTCTTAAGAACATTGGAATGATAGAAAATATTTAAAAGAACTTGTCAAGTTGATAGTGGGAATTTGCGCAATCGCGCAAATATAAAAATGTCAAAATGGGTAAAATTTAAAAACTCTTTAATTAATTTTACTTTGCCATCTCAGACCACTTTTTTGCCAATTCATCTCTTCTTGGTTTATAAACAACTTCGTAAAAATATCTTTGGGAAAGCAAAACTCCTTTATCATAGGATTTAACAATTTGGAGAGCCTCCTTCCAGGCATCTTTAAATTTATCGCCAAACCTTGATTCAATTTGTTTTTTGAAAGCTTCTGGAGTTTGGAGTTCATTTCCGATTGTAAAAACTCTTTTTCCTTTCATTTTCACGCAATATGCCATTTCATCTCCGATTTTTTCAATAGTAAAGCTTTTTTCAATCTTTTTAAGCTCTTTCTCAGGAATTTTATAAATCTCTTTTGGTAAAGAAATTTTTGGAGGCGCTTTTTTGAATATTTTAAATCCCTTCTTTGCTGCAGCATAAAAAATTGCCCTATTTAATCCAAAACTTTTTGCCTCAGCTAAAGAATACCCAAGTGCATAAGCCCTCGCTGCCTGTAAAGTTGCCATTACTTGAAATCTCCCAACCATACTTTCTATTTTACCTAAAATTTTATCTTCCTCCAATGGTAAGTGGCAATTGGTGCTTGATAGGAAATTTGGTATTTTGAACTAAGTTCTTTTAAAATTACTCCTTCACATCCCTTTTTGGCCGAATTTTCCATTGATTTTTTTAGATTTTTTAAGGGTTCGAATTCTAAAACAAAAAATGGTTCTTTGAATTTGATTTTTTCTAAAATCTTTTTTCTCTTTTTTAAAGTTTCTTCACCAATGAATTTTCCATTAAAAAATACCACATCAAAAACAAAAATCAAAGGTTTTGCCTTTCCAGTTTTCTTTAAAACAGAAGGAATTCCTCTTCTTCCTTTTGTTGAATAAAGCTCGCAATCTAAAAGGGTTCCTTTTGGTACATTTTCCAAAAACTTATCTAAAAAATTTAAATTTTCTGTCCAATTTGGATTCTTTTCCAGCCTTCTTCCCCAATATTCGATTTTGCCATCTAAATATTTTATAATCTGTAACCTCCAGCCATCGATTTTTGGCTCAACGATCCATTCTCCTTTTAATTTTTCTCCAAAATAGGGGATAGGCTGCATTAAAAAGATTGGAGCTTTTAGCTTCATTTTTTTGAAATTTTATCCCAAATTTTCACTGCAAACAAGAAATGAATTTCTTAAAGCTTTTTTATTTGTCATATAAATTGCAAAAGCTCCGCTCAGACCTTCTTGACAACTCAAAAAAGGTGATAAATTAAAAATTTTTTCCAGCGGTAGTGTAAAAAACCTGAAGCGCAAAAGTAGCCCTTTTGGCGTTACCCTTTTTTATTGGGTAAAATTTTTTAAAATAAAAAAATGGAAGGGCAAAAAATTTTTATAAAAGTTGGCTCAAAACTCAAAGAAGATTATTTTAAAGAACTCAAAACTCACTTAGAAAAAGTCTTTTTACTTGAAGTTTTGATTTTATCATTTAAAATGGATTTTAGTTTTGCCTTAAATCACTTAAGGTCTCAGTATTTAGCTTCAAAAATTATTGAAGAGGTCAGCAAGCTTAAAAAAGATTTCTCTCAAAAGTGGCTTTTGATTGTTGATTTTGATATTTATGCCGATGGTTTAAATTTCATTTTTGGCCAAGCCGATCTTCAGAGTCAAATTGCAATTATTTCTTTAAAGAGACTTGACCCAAAATTTTATGATCTTTCGGAAAACAATGATCTTTTTTTAAAAAGAATTAAAAAAGAGGCAACTCATGAACTTGGACACCTTTTTTATTTAAACCATTGCCCAAATCCAAAATGTGCAATGTCGTTTTCAAATTCAATATTTGATGTAGATAAAAAGGATGAAAATTTATGTCAAAGATGCCAGGAGATTTTGCAATCTTATTTAGAAAGGAGATAAATGAGTATGATTTTGGCGAAGGTCATCCTCTTCATCAAAGAAGAGGAGAAGATTTTTTAGTGTTTTTAAAAAAATATTTAAAGGTTAATTTTCCAATAATTAAAGCAAAAAAGGCAACTTTAAAAGATTTGCTTTTAATTTGCGAAAGGGAATATATTGAATTCACTCAAAAATATTTTGAGGCAAAAAATAGGGGTGAGGATTTTAATGGGAATTTCTTTAAATATCACTCAAGTGATAATTTTCCTTTAAAAAATCCAGGAAAAATTGAAAAGGCGGCAAGATATATTTTAGGGCAAGCAAAGCTTGGAGCTGACTTGGTAATGAATGGAAAATTTAAAAAAATAATTTCGATTGGTGGTGGACTCCATCATGCAAAAAGGAATTTTGGAGAAGGCTTTTGTCTTTATAACGATGTTGCTTTTTGCGCTAAATATTTACTTCAAAAATATCATTTAAAAAGAATTTTAATTTTAGATACCGATGCCCATGCTGGGAATGGAACAATGGAATATTTTTATCAAGAAGCTCGAGTGTTATTTATTGATCTACACCAAGATCCAAAAACGCTTTATCCAGGAAGTGGGTTTATTTATCAAATAGGAGAGGGGGAAGGAAAAGGTTTTACGATAAATATTCCCTTACCCCCAGGGGCATCTGATAAATCTTTTGAGCTTGTGTTTGAAGAAATTATTGAACCAATAGCTTTTGAATTTTTGCCTGAAATAATTATAAGAAATGGGGGCTCCGATCCCCATTTTGCCGATAAGCTTACTAGTCTTGGGTTAACTCTTGAGGGCTTTAAAATGGTTGGAAGAAAAGTGAGAAATCTTTGTCAAAAGTTAACTCAAGGGAAAGAAATAGATTTTATTGGTTCTGGATATAATTTAAAGGTTTTATATCATGCCTGGACAGCCTTAATTTCGGGACTTGTTGGAGCAAAAATAGAAATAGAAGAGCCCCTTGAGGCCCCCTTTCATTTAAAATCAGACCCCGCTTTAAAAGAAACAGAAAAAATAGTTAAAAATCTTAAAAAAGTTTTGAAAGCTTATTGGAAATCTTTAAAAACATGATTTCAAAAGAATCTTTAATTAAAAAAGTTCTTGAGTTAAACAAGATTCAAAAACTAAATCCTATTCAAAAGGAAGCAATAGAAAAAGGCGTACTTGATGGACAAAATTTAATTTTGGCTACTCCAACATCAAGCGGAAAAACCTTGGTAGCTGAAATTGCTGGACTAAACGTGACTTTAAATTATGGCAAAAAAATGATTTATCTTTGTCCTTTAGTTGCCTTGGCTCGAGAAAAATATGAAGAATTTAAAGAGAAATATGAAACTAATTTTAAAATTAAAGTTGCCCTAAGCATAGGAAATCTTGATTCCTACGACCCATTTTTAGAGAAATATTCCTGGATCATCGCAAGCAATGAAAAGGCGGACTCTTTAATAAGACATGGGGCTCCATGGTTTGAAGACGTTGGGTTAATTGTCGCTGATGAAATTCATTTTTTAAACGATTTTGAAAGAGGGCCAACGCTTGAAATTCTCCTTACTATTTTAAAAGAAAAATTTCCAAAAACTCAAATTTTGGCTTTAAGTGCTACTATTGCCAATCCCGAAGATCTTGCAATCTGGCTTGGGGCCAAGGTAATAAAGTCAAATTTTAGACCGGTGCCTTTGTATTTTGGTATTCAAAGAAGCGGAAAAATAAAAATGTTTGGGAGGGAAGATTATATTTTAAAAGAAGGGCTTTTGCCGGAAGAGGCGATTCTTACAAATACGCTTTTGCTTAAAAAACAAATTATTTATTTTTTATCAACAAGAAGATCCGCTGAAGCGCTAGCTGAAAAGCTAACCAAAAGGGCTTATCTTTTTTTGTCAAAAAAAGAACAAAAAGAGCTTGAAGATCTTTCTCAAAAAATTAAAAGTGCCCTTGAAGTGCCAACAAGACAATGCGAAAAATTAGCAGAGGTAATAAAGGGTGGGGTAGCTTTTTATCATTCAGGTCTTTTATTTGAGCAACGAAAATTAATCGAAGAAGCTTACAAAAAAGGGTTGATTAAAGCAATTACTTCAACTACCGCTCTTGGAGCGGGAGTTAACCTTCCAAATTTCAGATCGGTAGTTTGCAATGTGAAAAGATATGTACCGGGCCTTGGGTCAGTATTTTTACCGGTACTTGAAGTGTGGCAAATGTTTGGGAGATCTGGAAGAGTAAAATTTGATAAGTGGGGTGAGGGGATTTTAATTGCAAAGGATAAAGAAGAGGAGCTTGAACTTGAAGAGATTTATCTCAAAGGAGAGATTGAGGAGATTTCAAGCAAACTTAATAGCGAAAGCGCTTTGCGAATGCATCTTCTTTCTTTAATTAGCCAGGGAATATGTAAAAGCGAGAGTGCCCTAAAGGAATTTTTAAGTAAAACATTTTTTGGAATCAAAGTTAAAAATTTTTCTGAACTCGAGGAGAAAATTGAAGAAATTTTGTTTTATTTGGAAAGTTGGGGATTTATTTATACAAAAGAAATAAAGGATAAAACCTACGGATTTGATAAAAAACTTAAAGCAACTAGAGTGGGAAAAAGGGTCTCAGAGCTTTATCTTGATCCCCTGACAGCAAAATTTTTAATTGAAAGCCTTAGCAAAGCCCACAAATTTAATGACTTTTCTTTGATTTTGATTTTTGCAAGATCAAACGAGCTTAAGCCGGCGTTAAATTTAACTAAAAAAGATTTTCCAATCATTGAAGAAGTTCTTGCAAAAAATGAAAAATATTTAAGTTTTGAAATTCCAGACGAATTTGACGAAAATTATGAGGAATTTTTAAGGGAAGTAAAATTAGCATTAGTTTTTCTCTCCTGGATTGAAGAGAAAACTGAAGAAGAAATTTTTGAAAAATTTAAAATTACCCCGGGCGAACTTCGCTCTCGAATTGAAATTTTGGATTGGCTTTTATATTCCGCAATTGAAATTGGAAAAATTGTCACTTTCAAAAAGGAAATTTTAAAAAAGCTTCAAAATTTAAGAGTAAGAAATTATTATGGAGTCCGCGAGGAGCTTTTGCCCCTTGTAAAGTTAAGAGGCATTGGAAGAGTAAGAGGAAGAATTTTATTTGACCATGGAATAAAAAACTTAAAAGATTTAGAAAATGTGCCCCAAGAAACATTGACTCGGATTTTAAAAAGCAGTGTTCTAGCAAAAAAAGTTAAAGAAGAAATAAAAAATCTTAAGCTTTGACTTATTTTAAGAAAATAGCTATAATTTTTTTGGAAGCAATAAAAGAAGAGGTGGTCGCCCCGCACCAATTTTGATGCGGGGAGGAAAGTCCGAATACCCCCAGAGAAAATCTTCTCTGGGAAGTAGGCAGTGGGTAACACCCACCGGCCGTAAGGCTAGGGAAAGTGCCACAGAAACAATACCGCCCTGCACCGCCTTTGGTGTAGGGTAAGGGTGAAATGTAAGGGAGTAAGACCCCTTTCTTTAGCTAGAGATAGCTAAATGTGGCAAACCCTGCCTGGTACAACCCGGCACCAAAATAAGGTGTCGGGGCATTGACCCTGAGGGCAACTGAGGGGCCAGAGAAATGACCACCCTGCCAACTGCGGCAGAACAGAATTCGGCTTACTTCTTTTATTGCTTCCATTTTTTTATTTTTATGATTAAGATAAAAGAAAACCTTCTTCTTTACACCCTCCTTATATTTATCTTTGGATTTTTCTGCGGGGGGTATTTTTTTAATTTAGGCTATCCCGGAACTCAGGAGCTCTCTTTAATTAAGGAAGTTGAGAATATTATTGAAGAGAAATTTCTCTTCCCAAACGGAAAACCAGAAAATTTAAAAAATGAATTAATTTATGGAGCGGCTTCTGGGATGGTACGGGAGTTAAACGATCCTTACTCAAGCTTCTTTGATCCCAAAGAAAGGATGGAATTTGAAGAACTAATTAGTGGAGAGTACGAAGGGATTGGTACTGAAATCGGTATGAAAGATAAAAAATGCATCATCATTGCGCCACTTAAAAACTCTCCAGCAGAAAAAGTGGGAATAAAAGCAGGGGATGAAATATTAGAAGTTGACGAAACTCCAGTTGAGGGGCTTGATCTTTCTGAAATTGTTAAAAAAATTAAAGGCAAAGCTGGGACTAAAGTAAAATTAAAAATTAAACGAGATGAAAAAATATTTGAGATTGAAATCCAAAGAGAAAAAATTGTTATCCCCTCAATAGAGCTTGAAGTATTGCCCCAAGAAGTGGCCCACTTTAAAATTTATCACTTTCTTGATAATGCTACTTCTCAATTTGAAAGTGCAATGAAAATTATCCTTGGTACTAAAATTCAAAAAATTATTTTGGATCTCAGGAATAATTCGGGTGGAAGCCTAAATGAAGCAGTAAACATCGCCTCATATTTTTTGCCAAAAGGACAGGTAATCTTAAAAGAAGAGGGAAGAGATGGCAAAATAAATGAAATTACCTCAAAAGGTCCAGGAACTTTTGCAACTTATAAAATTGTTGTTTTAATTAATAAAGGTACTGCTTCGGCAGCTGAAATTTTGGCTGGAGCCTTAAAAGAAAACTTAAAAGTAAAACTCGTTGGAGAAAAAACATTTGGAAAGGGAACGGTACAGGAATTTATTAGCTTAAAAGATGGATCTGCCATAAAACTGACCACTTCTCGATGGCTTTTACCTTCAGGAACTCCAGTTGAAGGAAAGAGGCTCAAGCCGGATATTGAGGCAAGTGATGAAGAAATCCTAAATAAAGCACTTTCAATCTTAAAATAATTATGAAAAAAGTGCTTTTAGTTGGAAATTGGAAAATGAATCCTCAAAGTTTTGAAGAAGCCAAGGAACTTTTCTTGGAAATAAAAAGAGGGATAAAAGATACTAAAAAAGTTGAAGTAGCTATTGCTCCTCCTTTTGTCTTTCTCTACCTGCTAAAAAATCTTGCTGGAAGTTCAGTCTCTCTTGTAAGTCAAGATTCTTTTTGGGAAAAAAAAGGAGCTTTTACTGGCGAGATTTCTCCTTTGATGCTAAAAAAGCTTAAAGTAAAATATGTAATTTTGGGACACTCCGAAAGAAGAATATATCTTGGAGAAAATGATCAAATGATTGGGAAAAAAATAAATGCAGCTCTTGAAGCAGGGCTTAAAGCAATTTTATGCGTTGGAGAGAAAAGCAAAGAGGATCCTGAAAAAATTGTCAAAGAGCAAATAAAAAACGCCATCTCTTTTGTTGAAAAAAAGGTGCTTTTACCATCAAATTTAATTTTGGCATATGAGCCAGTTTGGGCTATTGGTACGGGTAACTTTTGCCCACCTCAAAATGCAAGAGAAATGCTTTTTTATATTAAAAAGATACTTATCAACTTTCTTGGAAGTGATTGGGAGAAAACTAAAATTCTTTATGGTGGAAGCGTGGATCCCTCAAATGCTCAAAGTTATCTTAAAGTAGGTTTTAATGGCTTGCTTATTGGAGGAACCTCTTTAAAACCAAAGGCATTTTTAGAAATTATTAATTCAATTTAATGAAAACTTATCAAAAAGTTATTCTTATTATTCTTGATGGATGGGGAATAAGGGAAGAAGCTTTTGGAAATCCAATTCTTGTTGGAGATGCAAGAAATTTTGAATATCTTTTTCGGAATTTTCCTTCAACTCTCCTTTTTGCTCACGGAAAATATGTAGGGCTTCCTGATGATCAGGAAGGAAATTCTGAGGCGGGACACCAAAATATTGGAGCAGGAAGAGTAATTATTCAGGATAGTGTTTTAATCTCAAGAAAAATTCAAGACGGGTCTTTTTTTAAAAATAAAGCTTTAAAAGAAGTAATTTCGCATGTGAAAAAAAATCAAAGTAAGCTCCACTTAATGGGGCTTTTATCCGGAAAAAGTACTTCCCATTCTTCTCCGGATCATCTCTTTGCTTTAATCCAAATGGCAAGAGAGGAAAAAGTTAAAAAAGTAATTTTGCATCTATTCACCGATGGAAGAGATTCGTCGCCTCACTCAGCTGTTGAATTTTTAGGAAATTTAAAAAGATATCTTAAAAATGGAAATTGTGACTCAACAAAGTTTCTCATCGCTACAATTTGCGGAAGAGTCTTTGCAATGGATAGAAAAAAAGATTGGAGGAATATTGAAAAGGCTTACAATCTTTTAGTTTTAGGTGAAGGAAATAAGGCTTCATCGCCCGAAGAAGCTATTGTCCATGCTTATAATCTTAACTTAACCGATGAATTTATTCCGCCAACAATTATTGATCAAAAAGAAAAAGTCACCATAGATGATAACGACGGGGTAATTTTTTTCAATTTAAGAGGAGATAGGGGAAGGGAGCTTACTCGGGCATTTTTACAAAAAGATTTTGAAAAAAGAAATGAAAAAAACTTTAAACGAAAAAAAGTGCTTAAAAATTTAAAATTTGTAACTTTCACTGATTTTGGGAAAGATTTGGATGGAGCGCTTGTTGCCTTTCCTCGAGAGAAAATTTCAAATACTTTGCCCTGGATCTTAAAAGAGTTTGAGCAGCTTTATCTCAGCGAGGCGGAAAAATTTCCTCATGTAACTTTCTTTTTTAATGGCGGGTTTGACCATCCCCTTGGAAAAGAAGAAAGAATTAGAATTCCCTCACCAAGGGTTCTTTCTTATGCCGCTATTCCAGAAATGTCACTTCCTGAAGTAATCCAAACTCTCAAAGAGAGACTTTCGCGTAAAATGTATCACTTTGTTTGTGTAAATTTTGCTAATCCGGATATGATTGGGCACACTGGAAGTTTTCAAAGCGCTCTTGATTGTGTTAAAATAGTGGATGAGGCTTTAAATCAGGTAGTGAATTTTGCCAGAACCCTTGATTATAATATTTTAATCATCGCGGACCATGGAAATATTGAAGAAATGATTGATAAAAATACTGGAGAAGTAATTACAAAGCACACCAAAAATCCGGTACCATTTATTTTTGTTCCCTCAAAAAAATTTAAGTTAAAAAAAATAAAATTAAAAAAAGGTGGAGCTTTGGCAAATATTGCCCCGACAATTTTAAAAATAATGGGCCTTAAAATTCCAAACGAAATGGCCGATCCTTTATTTTAAAAAATTATGAGATATTTTTTGGAAAGGGCTCAAAAGAAAAAGGTCCCAATTTGGCAATTTAATTTTTGTGACCTTTGGCAATTTATCGGAATCTTGGAGGGGGCAAAAAAATTTAAGGAGCCATTTATTTTGGGGACTTCAGAAGGAGAAGCTAAAACTTTGGATCCTCAGTTGGCCAGTGCCTTTCAAAAATTTGCAAGGGCAAAACTTAAAGTCCCGGTATTTTTGAATCTTGATCATGCTAAGGATCTCGATTTAATTGAAAAAGCAATTAAAGCCCATTATCAAATGATTCATTTTGATGGATCTTCGCTTCCTCTCAAAGAAAATATTGAAATTACAAAAAGGGTTGTAAAAATGTGCCATAAAAAAGGAATTTTAGTTGAAGGAGAAATAGGAGAAATCCCCCAGGCAAAGGAGTTTAAAAAAAGCAAAAAGTGTCTCACCCAACCAAAAGAGGCCATGATCTTTGTCAAAAAAACAGGGGTTGATCTTTTAGCGATTTCCATAGGAAACCTTCATGGAATTCTCAAAAAAATGCCACCCCTTGACCTCGAAAGGCTTTATATGATAAAAAAAGAAATAGAAAGAGCGAGGCTTAAAGTTTTTTTAGTTTTACATGGAGGATCAGGGATAAAAGAAGAAGAGCTAAAAAGAGCGGTTCGAGCAGGAATAGTTAAGATTAATATCAATACAGAACTCAGAATCGCTTGGAAAAAGGGGCTTTTAGCAGACCTAAAGAGCAAGGAAGTGGCACCATATAAAATAGTCAAAAAGGCTATCCAAAATGTGGCTCGGGTTGTTGAAGATAAAATGAAAATTTTCTTTTAAAAAAATGGAAGAAGAGGTTATAAAAATTGAAGCAAAAATAAGGAAAGAGGTCGGAAAGCGCTCTTTACTCAAAAAAATAAGAAATAGCGGATTTATTCCGGCAATTTTGTATGGGAAAAACATCGAAAACATTCCAGTAATGGTGGAAAGAAAAGAATTTGAAAAAAAATATCCTCAAATAAAAAATAAACCTTTTTTGCTCAAAATACCAGAATCGAATAAAGAATTTAAAGTGATTATCCAGGAAATCCAAAGGGATCCAATTTCAGACAAAATCATCCATCTTGATTTTTATAAACAATAAAATTTTATGAGAAAAGGGGAGTACATTTTCGCGATTGATTTGGGAACACATTCTATTAAATCTTTAGTTGGAGAGGTTTTACCAAATCTTCCACTTCAAATTGTTGCCCAAGAAATCACTCCTTCTGCAGGAATAAGAAAGGGCACCGTTGTCGATATTGAGGAAACAAGAAATGCTCTTTCAACTAACCTTGAAAATTTAAGCAAAAAAGTAGGGGAAAGAGTAAATTCGGTCATTTGCAGTCTTGGGGGCACTCACATTGAATATACCACATCCAAAGGAGTGGTAGCTATTTCTAGAGCAGATGGAAAAGTAACTAAAGAGGATGTCCAAAGAGTAATTAAAGCTGCTGAGGCTATTTCATTACCAACAAATAAAGAAATTTTGCATATTTTTCCAAGAGAATTTATTTTAGATAAAGAGGGAGAAATTAAAGATCCTGTTGGAATGGAGGGGGTAAGACTTGAAGCAGAATGTTCAATAATTTTAGCCCCAATTAATGCATTAAGAAACCTTGAAAGGGTTTTTGAACTTTTAAATGTGGAAATAGACGAGGTAATTTTTTCGGGCCTGGCAGCTTCAGAAGCAATTTTAAGCAAAAGACAAAAAGAACTTGGTTGTCTCCTTGTTGACATTGGCGGTTTCACTACTACTTTGAGCGTCTGGGAAGAAGGTGAATTAATTCATACAAGAGTTTTGCCAATTGGGGCAGGACATATTACCAATGACATTGCTATAGCCTTTCAACTTCCAATAGATATTGCCGAGAAACTTAAAATCAGGTATGGATCAACCTTGCCAACGGTTGATATCGGAAAGAAAGAAAAAATCGATTTGCATGAAATTGATGAGAAAGAAGGAAAATTAATTTCTCGAAAAGAAATGCTTGAAGTAATAGATGCCAGAGTAAGCGAAATTTGTGATTTAATCAATGAAGAGCTTAAGAAAATTTCAAGAGCAAAGCTTTTGCCTGCTGGAATAATTCTGTGCGGAGGAGGGGCAAAACTTCCAGGAATGGTAGAATTTTTTAAAAGAAAATTAAAACTTCCATGTGAAATAGGATATCCAAGTGGAGTTGAAGGAATTGTTGATAGAATCGACGATCCAAGTTTTGGAACTGTTGTTGGGCTTTTAAATTACTACTTAAAACAATCCCCAGAAGCCCCTTTAAGAAGTAAAAGGTTGCTCAAAGATAAAATAAAACAAATTAAAAATTGGCTTAGGGAACTTCTTCCGTAGGTCATCCTTTTTTTATCATGCAAGGTTAAAGCAAAGTTTTCAAAAAAATATGCCACAAGTTAAACCAGAGCTTGAATCGTTTGTTAAAATAAAGGTTGTTGGTGTTGGAGGAAGTGGGTGCAATGCTGTTTCAAGAATGGTTCAAAAAAGAATTAAAGGTGTTGAATTTATTGGGCTCAATACCGATGCTCAAGCGCTTCACTTTGCAAAAATTCCAAATAAAATTTTACTTGGAAAAAACGTTACCAGAGGACTTGGAGCGGGAATGAATGTAGAACTTGGAAGAAAAGCAGTTGAAGAATCGAGGGAAGAAATCGAGGAAGCGCTAAAGGGAAGTGATATGGTCTTTGTCACCTGTGGCCTTGGAGGAGGGACAGGAACTCCTGGAATACCAGTAGTCGCTGAAATTGCTAGGAATCTTAATGCTCTAACCATAGGAGTAGTTACAAAACCATTCAGCTTTGAGGGAGCTCAAAGAATGGCTATTGCGGAAGAGGGCTTAAAGGAACTTAAAGACAAAGTTGATAGCCTTATCGTTATTCCAAACGATAGAGTTCTCTCAATTATTGATGAAAAAACTACATTAATTGAAGCATTTAGTAAAATTGATAATATTTTGGCTCAAGCGGTTCAAGCAATTTCAGAAATTATTACAAAACCGGGCCTGGTAAATGTTGACTTCGCAGATGTTAGAACAATAATGAAAGACTCAGGCCTCGCTTTAATGGGAATTGGTAAGGCAAAAGGAGAAGGCAGAATGGTTGAAGCGGTAAAACAAGCAATAAGCTCACCTTTGCTTGAAGTCTCAATTGACGGAGCAAGGGGAGTACTTTTTATGTTAAGTGGGGGAGAGGATCTCACAATGAAAGAAGTTAATGATGGAGCGAAAATTATCACCCAAGCAGTTGATCCGATGGCAAAAATCATTTTTGGAGCGGTTATTGATGAAGAGTTAAGAAAGGGAGAGGTCCAAGCTACAGTTATTGCCACTGGATTTAATCATAGAAGCGAAAAAAATAATTTCAAACAAAATTCAAATTCTTCTCAAATCAAGGAGACTCCAAAACCAAAAGAAATTATATTAGAATCGGACGAGGATGATGAAGATAGGTGGGATATCCCAGCATTTTTAAGAAAAGGGAAGGTCTAAAAGTTTTATTAAAATCATATGAAAATTATTCTCCTTCAGGATCTCCCAAATCTTGGAAAAAAGTTTGACATAAAAGAAGTTAAGGGGGGTTTTGCAAGAAATTTTCTTTTGCCAAAGAAATTGGCTTTACCACTTAATCCAAAAACAAAAAAATGGCTCAAAAAAATGATAAAGGAAAGAGAGGAAAAAGAAAGAGAAAAGCTAAAACCGCTTGAAAATCTAAAGAAAATAGAAATAGAGATTAAGGTTGGGCCAAATGGAGAAATTTTTGAAAAAGTCACTAAAAATAAAATTGTAAATTTACTTAAACAAATGGGACTGCCCCTTCAAAAAGAAAATATTTTACTTAAAAAATCTTTAGATTCTCTTGGAACGCACAAAATTCAAATTCAATTTGGAGGAAAAGTTTTTGAAATTGAGGCTATAGTAAAACCAAAAAAGTAAGAGTATTTTAATCTATTTCAACTAAAGTTACTGTTTTTCTTTGTCCATTAAAACCAATTTTCGTTTTCTTTTTAAATTTAACTATCCCACTCTTTTTGGCAAATAAGGTATAATCCTTCCCAATTCCCACATTTTTCCCGGGAATAAAATTTGTCCCTCTTTGGCGCACGATAACTGCTCCAGCCTTGGCAACTTGCCCATTTGAAAGTTTTACTCCAAGCCTTTTGGAGATGGAATCTTTCCCATAAGTTCTCTTGCCTTTTGCGCCAGCTTTTCCCATATTGAAATTGAATCAATTTTAAACTAAAATACTATTATAGATAAATGGAGAAATTTTTCAAGTATAAGGAAAGGGTTGGTTTTGTTTTAGCAAATGTTTTACTTGCTACTTTTTGTTTTTTCCTTGGGGTAATTTATGGGAGTTGGCAAAATTTAAGTCTTAAAGAGCCAAAAATATCTTTTGAAAGTGCGGAAGTTCAAGAAAGCATTATAGATTCTACTACTAATATCAATAAAGAAAATTTGGAAGAGGTGGAAAATTCAAAAAATGAAAATAAAAATCAAAACGAAATTCTTTTTGTTGCAAGCAAAAAAGGAAAGGTTTATCACTTACCTTGGTGCCCTGGAGCTAAAGCTATTCAAGAAGACAATAAAATCTATTTTTCGTCAAGAGAGGAAGCAGAAAAAGCTGGATACCGGCCAGCTAAAAATTGTCCCGGGCTTTAATTAAAATAAAATTGTCCCGGGCTTTAATTAAAATTTAAAGGTCAAAAGATTTTAAAAAAATTTTATAAAAAATTTATGGAAGAAAAAAAGGTTGAAGAAAAAAAGGTTCCAGAAACTAAAAATTGGCAAGTAAGTTTCATTATTGGCTTGGCAACTGCTTGCATTTTTTATCTCTTTGATAGTTTTCTTAGTTTTGAAAAGAATATCCCTGGAGAATGGCAAGCTGCTTTAATCTATGGGGCTTTAATTGGGCTTGCAAGCTATCTTATTATTTTACTTTTTGAAAGAAGAGGGAAAAAGCTTTAAATTTTGAGATATTTTCCGCCATGAAACTTTTTATGAACTTCTTTTAAGCGATGGCTGGTAACGTGGGTGTAAATTTGGGTTGCGGTAATTGTTTTGTGACCAAGAAATTCTTGAATTGTTTTTAAATCAACGCCCCTTGCTAAAAGATCAGTAGCAAAAGAGTGACGCAAAACGTGAGGGGTGGTATTTGTGGGAAGACCCGCCAAAAGTGCATATTTTTTTATCATTTTTTGAATAAAACGTGGAGTTAGCCTTAAATCTTCAGAAGTTTTTCTTTTGTGGGAGATAAAAAGAGCTTTATGATTATCACTTCTTTGCTCTAAATATTTTTTTAACCAAAAAACTGCTCTTTTTGATAAATAAACTGGCCTTACTTTGCCTCCTTTGCCAATAATTGAAATTTCGATTTCTTCAATTTTTTGAGGAATTTTAATTTGATCCTTGTTTAAACTGCAAAGTTCACTAATTCTCATGCCAGTTGAAAATAAAACCTCCATGATTGCCCTGTCTCTTATTCCTTGAATTTTAGAAGTATCTGGTTGAGAAAATAGTTTTTCTAGGTCCTTTAAAGTTAGAAATCTAATTTCTCTTTCTGAAACTCTTTTGGGAAGATTAACTTTTTCTGGGGGAAGGCTTAAAATATCGTGTTTTGCAAAAAAAGTCAAAAGAGAACGAAGTGCAATAAGATAGTAAATTTGAGTCGATTTTTTTAAATTAAAGCGTCTTGCTAAAAATAGGCGATAGTCTTGAATATGTTTTGGTGAAAGTTCATCCGGTTTTAAATTTTGGAGTTTTTTAATTTTAAGCCAATCGAAAAATCGCTTTAAAAATCGGGCATAATTTTCTTGGGTTTTGGACGAAAGTCCTTTTTCTACCTCAAGCCAGTCTAAAAAATCGTTAAGAAATTGAATAATAGGTTTTTGGCTCTTCTCCATAGTTCGCTTAAGTTCAATTATGCGAACTAATATTATATTTTACCATATATCCCAATTTGTCAACCCCTACCCTTGACTCTTGACTTTTAAAAATTTTAGCTCTAAAATTTTAAAATAAAAAGGTCGAAAATAGAAAACTATCATGGAAGAGGAAGTGAAAAAACCAGAAGGAGAAAAATCGATTCTCTCTGCATGGTGGTTCTGGCTCTTGGTCATTGTGATTATCGGATTGATTGTTTGGGCAGTTATTGCTCAAAGAGGTAAGACTCCGACTCCAGGAGGTACAACCCCAACTCCGACTGCTCCAGAAACTCCCAAACCTCCAGAAACTCCAACGCCTACTCCAGAAACCCCTGCTCCTACCGGAGAGCAAACTCCTACGCCACCTCCAGAACCACTGCCTGCTGAGTAATGAAAAAGCCAGAACCGAAAAAGAGGGGGAATCTTTCCCCCTCTTTTTGTTTTAAAAAGAATTCTTTAAGTTTTTTTAGGGCAAAATTTTTATAAAATTCAAGGGCTATCTTGGAAGCCGAAGCTAAAGTTTCTTTTGAATTTTTTGTAAGCATCTCCCCTACTTCCTTTAAAGTCTTGTCGTAAAAGAGATTTATAAATCCTGGAAGAAGGATTAAAAAATAAATAAAAACTGAAGTCAAAATTAATTTAATCCACCATGAGGGTTTCAAAAAATCAAACATAGCTTTTTATGGAGTATAAATAATTACCTGGTCAATAAATACATCGCTTTGATACCATTTTTTAATTGCTTCCATTGAAACATCTAAATAAACAGTGCCCAAAATTGGATCGTTAACAACGAATTTTTCATTAATTTTACCAACAACTACTACATAGTGCCCCCGAGGGTTTTGTGAAGTAGCTGTGTTTAAAAAAATAATCATTGGCCTTTGAGGTTTAAAATATTGATCAAGCTCTGCAAGAGAAATGGGGCGATGTTCAATCACTCCTGAAATTTTCATATTATATGGCGGATTTGTCACTCCATACCAGCAAAATGCCCAGCCTTCTCCAGTGCAACTAAAAATATTTTGCCAGTCACTGTTTAAGCTCATTGGATCCACATTAAGCCCATAATATTTTAAAACCATGGCTACTGAAGTAACTGCACATCCATATCCAGAAAACGAATAATTTGAAAAGCCAAGCTTTGCATTAGGATAGTTAGTTTGTAAAAAAAGTGGAACTCCAAAAAGTCCCTCGGGAACTTTTCCATATTTTGCAATTAATTCTTGAAGCTCGCTTTGTCTTTGTCGAGCCAGGGCAGATAAATCTCCCAAAAGTTGCTCTGTCTGAGCTTTAATTTCTGCAAGTAGCTTTTGATATTTTTCATTATCCCCCTGAGTGATTTCAAGCAAGTTTTTTGTTTCTCTTTCCATGTCTTCGAGACTTGAAACTTTTGCTTGAAGTTCACTCGCTTTTTGGGTCGCCTCATTTTTTAAGTCCTCAAGTCTTAATTTTTCCTCTTCAAGATTGCTTTTAATTAAATTAAGATTTTTAAGAACTTCTTTTGCCTTTTGAACATTTAATGCCAATTCTTTTTGAATATTTTCAAGAAAAACAATTTCATTTAAAAGGCTGGCAAGGCTTTCTTCAAAAATTGCTTTTCCAAAAAGATTAGAATTTTCATATTCATAAATGAGCTTCAATACACTTCCCAACTTTTCTTTTAAATTTTCAATTTCTTTCTCTTTCTTTAAAATTTGATCTTCAATGTCAGCAATTTCACTCTCTTTTTGAGAAATATTTAAATTTAAAATTTCAATTTTTTCACTAATTACTTTAATTTCAAGTTTCGTTTTCTCTGCTTGAGCTTCAAGATAATCTAATCTTTTTTTAAGACTTTCCTCTTTTTTTGAAAGTTCATCGATCTTCCCTTGAATTTCCTTAAGTTTAATGTCCGACCATGAGGAAAGAGATTTTTGAACCTCTTCAAGACAACTTTGTACTTTTTTTAAGCATTCAATTGCTTTATCGGTTGGAAGTCCCTGGCAAGAAATTGCACTGCATTCTTCTTTTTTTGCCTCAAATTCAGCTAAAAAATCCAAAATTTGCTCTTGAGCAAGGGCAAAATTTAAAAATAAAGCTATTGACAAAATTAAAGCTTTATTTTTTAATTTCATTTTTTATTTTTCTTAAATCTACAATTCTTGGCGCTATTTCTTTTTTCTCAATTTTAGCTGATTTTTTTAATTTTTTCCAGAGATAGTAAAAAATAAAACCAAAAATTGAAAGTGAACCCAAAATGAGAGGAAAAAGATAATAAAATAAAGAGGGTTCTAAAAACACCTCTTTTGGCGTCAAAAGCTTTTCTAAATTTGGCTTTAAAAATAATCCAAAAATTGAAAAATGAGAAGTTTGCAAAGTAGCAGTTTTATTTTGAAAATCAACTAAAGTTGGAAGGTTTTGCCAAAAGTTTTCAAAAACTTTGCCCTGAATTTTAGCATTATCTTCTATTCCCTCTGGCAGGGCTATTTTGATTTTAGCTTCATTTTTAAATGAAATCTTTGGGCCCTCAATAAAATAAAAAGTTCCCTTTATGGCAAATTTTTTAAGCTTTGGATTTTTCTCAAATAAATTATCAATTGCTTCTAAAAAATTGACTTTAAAAGAAAAACTTTGATTTCGAGCAACTTCTTCATTTAAAAAGATAACTATTCCTTTGGGTATCTCAATTTCAAATTTTCCTCCAAAAAATTTTAAAACAAGATCTTCTTTAAGCTTCCCATCTTCGTCAGTTTGAACTAAAAATGTATTTTCTTCTTTTGGCACTTCTTTTTCCTCCGGAGTTTTTTCCTCATTATCTACTAAAACCTCAACCTTGTTTGAAAAAGCTGATTTAATACTATTTCCATAGCTTCTTCCTTGAAAGGCAACTGCAATGTAGCTATAAATTTTCCCTGGTTCAATTTTTGAATCTTCAAAATGTAAAGTATTTTTTGAAACGCTTCCAATGAGCTCAAAATACTTTTGAGATGGGGCTTTTTTTAAAATGAAATATCCTGAAATATCTTTTGTTGGAGAGGCTTCCCAGGAAAGGGAAATTACATTTTTTTCCTTCAAAAACTTGGCTGAAAGATTTCTTGGAGGCAAAATAGTTATCGTTTTGGGCTTGGGCCTACAAGCTTCATCGACAATACACTCAACTTGGCTTTCAATATCACAGCCTGGGGGGGTACAATTTCTTATCCTTATTTTCGCCCTTTGATCAACGCATCCTCCTTGATTACACTCCCCTATTTTCCATTCACTCCAAGAACCGCAGGTGCATTTTGGTAAAAAAGAATACTCTCCACTTTGAGTTAAAAAGGAAATTTCCTTGCCAGCGCTCAAAACATTTGAAATTAAAAGATTGGCCTTGGCTTGTCCGGGCTCTTTCCCTTTAACTTTTATTAAAAAAAGCTCTTTTTTATCTTGGGTCCCTTGAGGAATCCCAAGAATAAAGCTTAAATCTTGGCATGTGGGTGCTTTTCCTGCCATTATTCCTTGGGATAAATTAACGCTAAGGCAATTTAAATTTTCAAGAGAAATTTTCCCAGCAACAGTATCAATTTTCTCTTGTCCCGGCAAAGCAAGAACGCTTAAAGAAATTTCATCTTCAAGGGAAAAATTTCCTTGAGAAGGATAAATGGTAACTTGAGCTTGGTTTTGGGCCAAGGAAAGCTTAAAAAGAAAGCTTAAAATGAGAGCCAAAAAAAGAATGGTTTTTTTCTTCATATTTCTTCAAAATATGCCATTAAAATTGAAAAATCAGGTAGATTAACGATGCCATCAGCATTTAAATCTGCCAAAAATGCTTCATTTTTTTCAGAATTTGTCTTTTGCCACATTGCCATAAGTATTGAAAAATCCGCTATCCCAACTTTCCCATCCTCGTTAATATCCGCTTTTCTTAAAATAATTTTATTTTCCTGAACTAAAGTAGCGGAGTTTTGAGCTAAATCCAAAACTTGGTATCTTAAAATTATATCCTCGCTTTTTGAAAATTCAATAAATCCTTCATTTGTGATTTGATTTTTGTCAAAAAGCAGGGGAAGACAATTTTTCTCAAGGCAGTACCTCAAATTATATTTTGGATCAAGCTTAAAGACAATCTTAATTGGAAAATGGTAAATTTCGTTTTCTTTTTGAATTTCTCCTTTCTGGTTTTGAATTTCTTTTTGAACTTCTATTTGAGGAAGAGGAATTTCTCTTTGAGCTAAATTTTGGAGCACTTGAGCTTCGCTACTTTCCCCTCTTTTATCTTTTATTTGCAAAAAAATTGGCTTTTGAAAATCCAAGGCCTGGATTGAAAAATCTCTTTTAAAATTTAAAGAAAAGTCGGTATCAAAAAGTATCCCTTTTGGAGATGCCAAAATATATTTTATTTCATCATTATCCTCGTCTTGGGCTAAAACCGAAATAGAAACTTTATCTTCTTTTTCTTCTAAAATTTTAACTTCGCTTATTTTTGGGGGGCGATTAATTTTGGGAAAAAGTTTTTTAGAAAACAAGTTATTATCTTTGTTTTCCTCAAGAATATAATCATAGGGGTCTTCAATTTTTAAAGAAAATTCATATTCTTTGGGATTTTTGGGCCAAAAAAATGAAAAAGAAAAGCTATAGGACTCAAATTTATTTAGCGGAGGAATTTCTTTTTGAAAAATTAAGTTTTGATCAAGATAGGCATTTAAAAAAAAGCTACCAATGGTGTCCCCTTCTCCTTGGTTTTTAATTAAAAGAGAAACTTTAATTTCATCGCCTGAAGCAAAATTTTCTGGTTCAATTTTAACATTTTCCAAAACTAAATCGGGTTTCCCGCCCCCGGTAACTAAATTCATTAAATAATCCCAATCAAAATAAGGACCGGGATCAAAATGGCAATTGCATCCTCCAAAGTCACAATTTTTGCAAAACTCTTTCTTTGGATTTGGCACTTGATCATGGCCAATAATTCCAATTGGCTCCAAAACTCCTCCTTGGGGGTGAATTGGTTTTATTTTCCATTTTTGAATTAGGTGCCTTAAAAGTTTTGCCAAAGCAAAATACATTTCTTGGGTAAAACTTCCTTTTTCTCTTGTATATCCTTCCTGCTCAATTCCAATTGAAACTTGATTAAAGGCAAAATTTCCTGCATGCCAAGCGATATTTTCTTCATTTACCATTGAAACAATTTTCCCTTCGCGGGAAATGACATAATGGGCGGAGGCGCGGGCATTTGGATTTTGAAACCATTTGACAATTGAGTCAAAAGATCCCTCTCCTACATGAATCACAATTAAGGAAATGTCTTTGGAGAAATTTCTTGGCATTCCATATCCATCGCAAAAATTATTTTTTTGGCTACAAAAATTTTCTTCATCTGCAGGGATAAAATTTGCCTCACCAAAAAAGCTTGCCTTAACAAAAAGGTTGGCTAAAAAAATGAAAGTAAAAAAGAGTAAAGTTTTAAAGCTCTCTTTTAAGTTTTGAGATAGCATCTTCAATTCTTAAAAGTGTCTTTGATTTTCCAAGAATTTCAGCGATTTCAAAAGGAGGGGGTGAAGCAGATTTTCCACTTAGGGCTACCCTTAAGGGCCAGAGAAAATCCCCTCTTTTTGTTTCGGGAATATTTTTCAAAATCGCCTCTTTTATTTTTTCTGCTCTCCACTCTCCTTCTTGAATTTTACTTAAAATTTTCAACATTTTCTTTAAATTTGAAATGGTATCTTTTATTGGGGTGTTTTTCCAAAGTAAAAGCTTTGCTTCATATTCAAGATCTCTTTTGAAGAAAAAATCTGATATTTGAGGAAGTTCAGCTAAAGTTTGAATTCTTTCCCTAAAAATTTCGATTATTTTTTGAATCCATATTGGAGTTATTTTCTCGCCTGTTTCCTTTATGAATAAATTTCCATCGCTACTTTTTACGATAAATCCAGCTTCAATGAAATATGGAAGAGCCATTAAGTAAAGCTCTTCTTGGTTTTTCTTTCTTAAATAAAAAGCGTTAAACCAATTAAGTTTGTTAACATTGAAAACTGCTCCAGATTTTTGGATTCTTTCAAGAGAAAATTCAGAAAAAAGTTCTTCTAAAGAAAATATCTCTCTATCTGAAGAGGGGTGCCAACCAAGTAAGGCAATAAAATTTAAAACCGCCTCGGGCAAGTATCCAAGTTTTTTATACTCAAGAACTGAAACAGCTCCATGTCTTTTTGAGAGTTTTGACCGATCAGGTCCTAAAATTAAAGGTAGATGGGCAAACTTTGGGTGAGGAAAACCAAGAGCTTTTTGGAGAAGGATTTGTTTTGGAGTATTGGGGATATGATCTTCTCCTCGAATTACATGAGTAATTTGCATTGTTGCATCGTCAATAACACAGGCAAGGTTATAAAGCGGAGTTTCGAAGTCTTTGGCAACCACAAAATCACCCCAAAAGGAGGTATCAACGCTTATTTTCCCGCGGATTAAATCGTCAAAGGAAACAATTTTTGAAGGCACTTTGAAACGCAAAACCTTTCCTCTACCCTCCCTTTCAAATTTAAGACGTTCCTCAATTGTAAGTGTTCGGCAACGATTATTATAATGAGGAGGCTCTCCGCGAGAAATTTGTTCTCTCTTTAATGCCTCAAGCTCTTCTTTGCTGCAATAGCACCAATAAAGATAACCTTTACTATAAAGTTCTTTTATATATTTTTTATAAATTTCTTTTCTCTCGCTTTGACGATATGGTCCAAAATTGCCAACTTCTTGGCCATCGGGCAGAGGGCCTTCGTCCCAATAAATTCCAAGCCATCTTAAGCTTTCAAAGATATTTTGCTCCCACTCCTTTTTTGAGCGCAAAGGATCAGTATCTTCAATACGTAAAATAAAGGTTCCTTGGTATTTTTTGGCAAAAAGAAAGTTAAAAAGAGCAGTCCTTGCGCCTCCAAGATGCAAAGGTCCTGTAGGAGAAGGCGCATATCTTACTCTTACTCCTTTAACTTTTTTCAAATAAAGCTGTTCCATAGGGTTTTATTTAAATATATTCAAAAATTGTTTTAAGAACAATCCGAGTCCCTTCTTGAGTGCCAAGTTGTTTCATTGCCTGACTCATTTTAGCAAGCATTTTTTTATTTTGAATGATGTCTTTGACTTTGGCAAAAAGGAAATTTGGAGTTAAATTTTCTCCTTCAAGAACAATTGCACCGCCTTTTTCTCGAAAAAAGTAAGCATTTTTTCTCTGGTGATCATTTGCTGAACCTTCAAGTGGTAAAATAATTGCTGGCTTTCCAAGGGCAGCAAGTTCAAAGAGAGTTCCCCCTCCTCCTCTTACCACTGCTAAATCTGATCTTAACATTGCGAAAGCCAATTTTTCTTCTTCTAAAAATGGATAAAGATGATAATATTTAAGTCTTTCCTTGGTTAAAATTCCCCGGGAAAGAAGGTTGAGCTCTCTAAAATGAATATCGCCACAGATGTGGATGATTTCAAAATTGTCGGTATATTTTAAAATAGCATTTATTAAAAGCTCATTAATTAACTGGGCTCCTTGACTTCCTCCCAAAAAAAGTACTGTTTTGCGATCTCCAACTAAAGGAATTAAATCTTTTTCAAATTTTGGATTAAGAAATTTTTCTCTAAGGGGGAGTCCACTATAAACTACTTTTTTGGGATTAAAAAACTCACTAGTATCTTTGAATGAAATGAGTATTTTTTTTGCAAAAATTGAAGAAATTCGATTGGACCATCCTGGTTCCCAATCGGATTCGTGCAAAATGATTGGTATGCCAAGAAAATATCCAATAAGTACCACAATCCAACTTGAACTTCCGCCTTTTGAAAAAATTAAATCTGGCATTGAAATCCAAAGATAAAAAAGAGATTTCAAAAAACAAAAGGGAAGTTTAAAAAAATCAAGAAAGTTCTCTAAAGAAAAATATCTTCTGAATTTAACTTCAGGAATCTTTGAAAACTTTATTTGATTTTTCTTAAGCTCTTCTTCTACTGACTTTACGCTCCCAGAAATAAGAAAAAGTGCTTCAAATTTTAAAGGAAGGCGTAATCTTTCTAAGGTTCTTTCAATTTCTTTTTTTATTGCCAAACAGGGAAAGATATGCCCGCCAGTTCCTCCAGCTACAAAAAGAATTCTCATAATAATAAATTTTACACTTCTTTAGCGCACTTTAAAAGAAGGCCCGCTCCAAAAAGAATTGTTGCGGTTGAAGTACTTCCATAACTTATTAGGGGTAAGGGCATTCCCGTAAAAGGTATGAGACCAAGAGTAGCTGCAAGATGAATACTTGCTTGTAAAAAAATCCAAAAACCAATTCCAAAAGCTAAAAGTGAAATAAAAAAATTTTCACTTTTTTTAAATATCAAAATGCTTTGATAAAAAATAAGAAAATAAAGAATCACCAGAAGCACGCTTCCAAAAAATCCTGTTTCTTCAGCAAAGATTGAGAAAATTGTATCGCTTATTGGAGAAGGCAAATAAAAGTATTTTTGAACACCTTCCATAAAGCCTTTGCCAAAAATTCCCCCAGAACCAATAGCAATAAGGCTTTGTCTTATTTGATAACCCTTCCCCAGGGGATCTTTTTCGGCTCCAAGAAATCCTCTAAATCTGCCAAGCTGATAAGGAAATAAAATAAGGCCCATACCCAAAATTGCCCCAACACAAAGTAGTACCAAAGGAAACTCTCTTAAACTTCCTCCAGCAACAAAAAACATTCCTCCAAAAATTAAGCTTATTAAAATCACATTACTCATGTTTGGTTGAAAAAACACAAGAAATATAATTGGCAAAAGTAAAACTAAAAATTGCAAAAAACTATCTTTTTTCTGAAGCGCACTCCCCTTTTCTTTTTTTGCTAAAAATGAAGCAAAAAAAATAATAAGAAGTGGTTTAATTATTTCAACTGGTTGGAAAGATAAAAAACCAAGATTAATCCAACGCCTGGCACCAAAGACTTTTAAGCCAAGGCCTGGGATATAGGTCAAAACTAAAAGGAAAATAGAAAGAAAGTAGAAAAAATTTGAGAGCTTTTGAAAAAAATTTATTGGTAAAAAGTAGCTAGCTAAAGCTAAAATTATCCCTGGCAAAATACCAAAAAGGATATGCCGTAAAATATAATACCAAGGGCTACCAGTATGATAAAGCGAATAAATAGGGGATCCAGAGAAGAGAGCTAAAATTCCAATGATGACAAGGAGTGAAAAGCAAATAATCAATCCCCTCTGGCGGGTATTTATCAAGGAGCTCATGGTAAATGCAAAATAGCATTTCTAAAAAAATTTTTCCAAAAAATTACCAGAGGCAGAAAACGGGCCCAGAGAGGGAAAAAATCAAGAAACGAAAAAAGGAAATAAACTATTAAGGAAAAAATTACCAAAAAAACGCTGATGCCAAAAATATCCCCTTTAAATTTAAATATTTTTGTCTTCATAAAAAAATGTGGCGCATACGGGAGTCGAACCCGTGTTTTGGCCTTGAAAGGGCCATGTCCTAGCCGTTAGACGAATGCGCCATTTAAAAAAGATGATTTTGTGGTCTTGATTTCAGGGCTTCCTTTACAAGTCTATCTGCTAAATTCCCTTCTCTTTCAAGATATATAAATTTAACATTTTTAAAATCAGTTTTCAAGTTCCAAATTTGAATAAAAAGCGGGAAAAGTCTCTCTTCTTTAATTTTATATTTTCCATTCAGTTGACTTACCAAAAGCTTGCTATCTGAAAAGCATTCCACCTCAGTCATTTTAGCAATTTTTTTTCCCAATATTTTTTTAAGTTCTGAAAGTCCAAAAATTAATGCCCGGTATTCCGCTTCATTATTTGTGGCTTCTCCAATATATTTTGAATAGGTTTTAACTACTTCTTTTTTGTTTTCAATTTTAATGATTACTCCAATCCCTGCAGGACCTGGATTTTGAATTGCTCCACCATCGCTGATTATTTTCGCTTTTTTGATCATTTTAATGCCTCAATGCCTGGAAGTTTTTTGCCAGCTAAAAATTCAAGCATTGCCCCACCACCAGTTGACAAAAAATTAAATTTGCTTTCAAGTTTAAATTTTTTAATCGCCTCAAGCGTTTCTCCGCCTCCAGCTATTTTAAAAGCTTCCGCATTTGCAATAGCTTTAGCAATGGCTTCTGTTCCTAAAGAATACTTTTTCTTTTCGAAAAATCCCATGGGTCCATTCCAAACAATCGTTTTGGCTTTTTTTATAATTTTTTGGAAAAGAGTTATAGTTTCTTTTGAAATATCATATCCACTTTTTATTAAATTAGCCAAAATCAATTTTTTATCAGAAAATGGTATCCCTTCTTTTACAAGCTTTCCTCCAACTAAGATAAAATCTGCTTTTGGAAGAAAGTTTTGAATTACGGGAATTTTCGTTTCTGCTTTTTTCCCACCAAGAACAAGCACCAAAGGTTTTTTGGGATTTTGGAGAACCTGAGAAAGTACTTTCACTTCTTCTTGAAGTAAAAAACCAGCAAAGGAAGGTAAAAGCTTTGGCAAGGTCGCAATTGAAGCATGAGCTCGATGAGAAGCTCCAAATGCTTCATTAACATAAATCTCTGCAAGGCTTGCAAGCTTTTTTGCAAAACGTAAATCATTTGCTTCCTCGCCTGGGTGGAATCTTAAATTTTCAAGCAAAATTACTTCCCTCCCCTTTAAGCTCTCAATTGCTTTTTTAACTTTTGCACCAACGCAGTCCGGTGCTTTCCAAATAGAAACATCAAGATATTCAAAAAGTTTATCTTGAAGTGGTTCAAGACTCAGCTCTTTTCTAAATTGCCCTCCAGGATCACCAAGATGACTTGCCAAAATTACTTTGGCGCCTTTTTTAATTAAATACTCAATTAATGGTATAGTTCTAGCAATTCGAGTATCATCTAAAATTTCCCCATTTTGACCAATGGGAACATTAAAATCGCATCTTACAAAAACGGCCTTTTCTTTTAAATTTTTTACCTCTTGAATTTTTCTCATAATTCTAATTTTTCTTTAAGAATTTTAATAATTTCCCTGACCTTTACTCTTTCTTGGACCATGGTATCACGATCGCGCAAAGTAATCGTATTATCCTCGAGTGTTTGGAAATCGCAGGTTAAACAAAAAATTGTCCCTATTTCATCCTGCCTTCGATATCTTCTTCCAATTGATCCAACTTCATCATATTGGCAAGTAAAATATGGTTTAATCATTTGATAAATCTCCCAAGCTTTTTTCACTATTTCTGGCCTATTTCTCACCAAAGGTAAAACAGCTACTTTAATTGGTGCGATTTTTTTATCCAGTTTTAAAAGCACTTCAACTTCTTTGGTGGATTTTGTAGTTTTAGTTCTTCCTCCTTTAATCTCTGTATAAGCATCGCAAAGGAGTGCCAGGATTGTCCTCTCAATACCCATTGTCGGCTCAATCACATAAGGAAAGTATTTAGCATTTTGCTCGCTGTCATAATATTTTAAATCTTTGCCAGAAAATTCTGAATGCCTTTTTAAATCAAAATCGGTTCTATTTGAAACTCCAGCCAGCTCTGACCATCCAAAAGGGAATTTATACTCTATGTCAATAGTTCTTTTTGAGTAATGAGCTAAATCTTCTTTTGGGTGTTCATATATTCTTAAATTCTCTTTTTTAATCCCAATGTCTTGGAAAAATTTTTCCCATTTTTTAACCCAAATATCAAAATATTTTTCATCTTCGCCAGGTTTCACAAAATATTCAATTTCAGCAATTTCAAATTCTCTTAAGCGGAAAATAAAATCTCCAACGGTAATTTCATTTCTAAAACATTTTCCAATTTGGGCAATTCCAAAGGGTAATTTTAAACGTGAAGAATTTAAAACATTCTTAAAATTAGTAAACATTGATTGAGCTGTCTCTGGTCTTAAATAAGTGACATGTGTCTTATCTTCCACTGGACCCAAAAAGGTTTTAAACATTAAATTAAACATCTTTGGCTGGGTCCACTCTTTTTTACCACAATTTGGACATTGATTCTTTTCTTTTGCCCTGCCCTGACCAATAAATTTTCCCTCTTTTAAATGATCGAACCTGTAGCGAGCATGGCAATTTTTGCACTCGACCAAAGGATCGGCAAAATGATCCAGATGCCCTGATGCTTTCCAAACGTTTGGATGCATTAATACGCTTCCATCAATCAAAACGACATTTTCTTCCTCTAAAACAAATCGTTTTATCCAAAATTTCTTTAAATTCTCTTTCATTAAAGCACCCAAAGGTCCAAGATCCCAGATTCCTTCTACTCCCCCATAAATTTCTGAGGATTTAAAAACAAATCCCCTTCGTTTGGAAAGTGAAACAATTTTTTCCAAAGATACCATATTCTTACCTAACTTGAGAAAGAGTTAAACTTGGCAAGGAAAAAGAAACTATTTGGTCTGTAAACGAATCCTTGGCTTCAAATTCAATTTTTGAAATTACCTCTTGAAAACTTTGGGTAGGAGTAAGCCCAAGTTTTATTCCAAACTTTCCTTCAAAGTTGGCATTAATGGAGCCAGGACTTAAAGTTAAAATATTTCCCTCTTTGTCAAATTCAACTTTAAGATCTTTCGGAAATCTTTCATCAATTATGGGGTTTACTCCCTGGCCAAGGTAAACCTTAAATTTAGCATCCTGAAGTATATTTCCTTGATTTTTAAGATATAAAATTAAAACTGATTCAAAAGTTTCGTTTATATTTGGAGGAAAACTTCCCTTTGGGGGTAAAAAAATGCCCTGAATTTCAGTGGGAAGATTGAAATAAAGAAATGCCCTGCCTTCCACACTGGAGGCAATTTTAACTTCAAAATCCTTAACATTTTTCCCAAGAGTTACCTTTCCAACTATTTTTCTTTGAATTCCTGGATTTTCTTTTACTCTTGCTTCAAAGCCTACATCTCCTTTGTCATATGGACCCAAATAGGCAAGGCTTGGAATACTGCTTCCCAAAAAGACAATCTTTTTTCCTTGAATTTCTCCGCCAAAAGCTTTAAGAGAATTTAGTTCAAGAGCATCTTGAGAAATTTCAACTTCAAGTTTCAAATCCTTTAAAATTTCGTTTCCCATATTTTGAAAACTGATTTTAAAATTAAGTTTCTCTTGGGGAGAAGCAATATAGGGAGAGGGTTTGCCATTAATTTTAACTTCTAAATTTAAAAGAGGTTCTTTAACTGAAAGATACTGCTCATTTTCTGCTAGTAAAATGGTTTCGTAGCTTTTTTCATCAAATTTACCAAGGCTTGCTTTAAATAAAACGCGATCTTCTAGCTGCTTTTTGAAGTAACCCTCAATCGAAATTTTTCCGCCTTCTCCAGAATTTAAGTTTCCAAGCTTAAAAACGGAATTTTCTCCCTCCTTTTTTTCATTTTCAAATATTGGCGAAGTTCTTTGGAATTCTTTTGGCAAGATAAGAGACAGAGTTAGGTTTTCAAGAGGAAAGCTAAAATCGGATTTATAAAAAACATTTAAAGAAAATGGAGTTTCGGGAGCAATCGAAGTTGGCATTTCAAACCACAAAGAAAGAAGCGATGATGAAAGAAGGGACTGAAAGATAACCTTTTTTTGATATATCGAAGAAAAACCCTGAAGTTGATAGGAAACTGAAGCGCTTGCTTCTTTTATTTCTCCAGTCTTACCAAAAATACTTCCCTCAAAAGTCTTTTCAAAAGTTTCATTTGGTCCAAGAATTTTATTTATATTAATCTCCTCTCTTCTTTTTAAATTCCCATTTTTATCAAAAGTCCCAAGGGGATATTGGAAATAAAGAGATAAAATCTTAATCGGAAAGTCATGGGTGTTTTTTATTGCCACTATCCAGGTCACTTTGTCCCCCGCTTTAATTTCCTTTAATCCAGAAATATTTAAACTTACTCCAGGAGAAGTTTCAAATTTTTTTGGCAAAATATAAAAATAAACAAAAAGAAAAATAATAATTAAAATAAAAATTGGCACAAAAAGAAGATATTTTCTCATAAAAAATTTATTTTATTGGAAGGTAAACTCTAAAAGTGGTCCCAACGTCCTTTTTACTTTCAAAACTAATTTCTCCACCCATTTTTTCAAGGAGTCTCTTGCAAATATAAAGTCCAAGACCAGTGCCTTGAGTAGTAACATCAATATTTGAAGCCTTAAAGAACATTTGAAAAACGTAGGAAGCTTCTTCTTCGGGAATACCAATTCCATTATCTTGAAACTCAACCAATATTTTTCCTTTTTCTTTCTTTAAGGTAATATTTACTTCCCCGCCGGTTTTTTTTGAGTGTCGAATTGCATTATCTAAAAGGTTTTCAAAGATAATATCAATTTTAGCAGGATCTTGATTAATCTCTGGCACTTTTTCAAAATGAGTTTTTATCTTCACCATCCTTTCCTGAGCAAAGTTTGAAAGTCTTTCAATAACTGTTTTTAAAATTTCCTCCAGAGATATTTTTTGTTTTTGAAAGAAAAGTCTATCTTCATCAATCGCTAAAGCGGTTGTAATATTTTTTACCAATCTTGAAATTCTTTTTTCGGCTAAATCGACTTCCTCAAGATAAGTCTGAAATGTCTCATCGTTGGCAAGATTTTTCTCCCTTCTCAAAAAAGTAAGCACCCATTTAATAGCGGTAATTGGTGGCCTCATTTGATCGGCAACGATGGATAAAAACCGTGTTTTTAAAAGATTAACTTCAGTGGCTTTTTCAAAAGCTTTCAAAACAATAAAACCCAAAAATATTCCACAAAACGCCAGCCCAAAAACAATTACTAAAGATAAAACAAAGGACAAAAAAGGTTTTTCTCTGACAAAATAAATTGCCCAAATTCCAAGGACAATAAAAATTCCAATTAAAAAGAAATTAAATGAAGGGGTCTGCCAAAGCGGAAGATTATACTTTTCTTTTTCGGGAAAAATTTGAAATTTGGGCATAAAATTTATGGAACAAAGACTGGTTTTTCTAAAAAATAGCTTAAATAAATTTTCGAAATTTCCCGCAATTCTCTTTGAAGACTCTTTTCTATTTTAATTTTAAAATAAAGATCTTTTTTTTGCAAGAGAATTACCCGGATTACTTTAAGAGCGTCTGAAGAAATCTCAATCCCAGAGTTTCTTTTAAAACAACTAGCGCAAACTACTCCACCATTTTGGGGACTGAAAAAAAACTTTGGTGAGTTAAGATTTTTTTGACAAATAGGACATTTTAAAACTTCCATCCCAAAACCGAGATTTTTTAAAAAATTCCATTCAAAAAACCTCAGCGCTTCAGAAACTTTCTCTCCTTTGCCAATATTATAAAGTGTCTCCAAAAAAAGATTAAATGAAGTCTCTTCTTTGATCTCCGGTTTTAAAAAATGATTAACCAAAAAACTCAGATAAAGAGAGCTTCTAAAAGTTAAAAGATTTCTTTGGGGATATGGAAAATTTTCTTTCAAAACACCGTCAATAGCAATGAAAAAATTTTTGCCTTTAACTATTTCAAGAGAAATATAATTTAAAATCTGCAGAAAGCTTTTTAATTTTGCTTTTATTTTTCGTATTCCCTTCCCCAAAACCTCAATTTTTCCAAATTCTTGAGTGAAAACCAAAAAAACTTTATCGCTCTCTCCAATTTCTTTTTCTTCAAGGACTACTCCATTTACTTTAAACACTTGGTAACTCATTGTGAAGATTTGAATTTTCCTCCTCTTCTTTTATAAGAACTTCTCTTGGCTTTGCCCCTTGACTTGGTCCAACAACTTTTCTTTGCTCGAGAAGATCAAGAAGCCTTGCTGCTCTTGCATATCCTATTTTAAGCTTTCTCTGAAGCAATGAAGCGGAAGCTTTTCTTGCCCGAATAACAACCTCTTTTGCTTTTTCATAAAGCTCATCGTCAATTTCTTCCTCTGGCAGGACTGGTTCTTGTTTGACTGCCAAATTTTTAATTCCCTCTTGAAATTTCAAAGCAAGGTAATCTTCTTTCAACTTTTGAGTTTCCACAAGATATTTAACTACTCTTTTGATTTCGGCCGGATGAATTAAACAGGCTTGAATTCTTTTTGGTTTTGGGTGCCTTGGAGAAACAAAAAGCATATCGCCGGCTCCAAGTAATCTTTCGGCGCCACCCATGTCCAAAATAGTTCTTGAATCAACCTGAGAAGCTACCCTGAAAGCTATCCTAGCAGTAATATTAGCTTTAATCAGCCCAGTTAAAACTTCAACTGAGGGCCTTTGGGTACTTAAAACTAAATGAATTCCAACTGCCCTACTTAATTGGGCAAGTCTTACAACAAGTGCCTCAAATTCTTTTCCTTTCGCAGCCATAATATCTGCAAGCTCATCAATAATTAGTACAATATAGGGCATCTCTCCCCACTTTTCTTTATCAGCATATTTTTTGAAAAATTGAATGTCTTTTTGCCCAGATTCTTCAAGAATAGTAAATCTCTCTTCCATTTCCCCTAAAAGCCATTTTAGAGCCAAAATGGCATCTTGGTGTTCCACAATTGGAGGAACTAGAAGATGGGGAAGATTAGCATATTGAGTAAACTCGACCCTTTTTGGGTCAATTAAAATTAACCGAAGATCCTGAGGAGAGTTTTTCCATAAAAGCGAAAGAATTAATGCGTTTAAAAATACTGTTTTCCCGGTCCCGGTAGCTCCGGCGACCAAAAGATGAGGAAGTTCTTCAAGATCAGTAAAAACCTTCTCTCCTCTAACATCTTTTCCAAGACAAATTAAAAGAGGTTTCCCTTTAATAAACTCTTCACAAGACACAAGTGATTTTAATCTTACGCTGGCTCTTTTTTTGTTTGGAACCTCAATCCCAACCAAAGATTTACCGGGAATTGGCGCCTCGATACGAATGGGGTGGGCGGCAAGTCCCAAAGCAAGATCGTTTTGAAGGGAAACTATTTTTGAAAGCTTAACCCCCTCTTTGGGTCTTAAGGTATATTGAGTAACTGTTGGCCCAACATTCACTTCGCCCATTTCCACTTCAATTCCAAAAGTAGCCAGGGTTTTTTTGATAATTTTGGCATTATTTTCAATGTCTCCAGAAATTGCTTCTTCTTTTTCATCATCGAGCAAAGAAAGTGGTAAAAGATATCCTTCTTTTTTCTCCTCCTCTTTCTTCTTTACTTCCTTCTTTTTGAGAGCTACTGTTTTTGTTTTAACTGGCAAAATTTTTGAAACTGAGAGTTTCGGTTTTCCTTCTTCAATTTCGGCTTTTTTGACAAACCTTGGAAGTTGAAATTTAATCCCAAAAGATGGCAAAGATGAAAAATTAAAAACCAAAAACCCACCAAAAAGAGCAAAAAGAAAATAAAGAAAAATAGAAGCAATTTTACCCAAATATTCTTCTCCAAAACTTGCTAAAGCTTCTCCAAGGTTACCACTAAGCTTAATCGAAAAATTTCCTAAAATTCCAAGGAGTCCGAAAAAGATTAAAAAAAAACCAAATACAAATGGAGAGTTTTTAAAAAGTTTATTTGCCAAAAGAAGATTTATTCCAAGAAGCAAAAAAAGAAGGCCCAAAAGGAAAAATCCCAGGCTCCCTATTCCATTTTGAGCAAACCTAAAAAGTAGCCCCCCAAACTTACCAGCAATATTAAAAAGACTAAGGAGTATAAATACACCCCAAAAAAGAGAAAGGAAGCTAAGGAGATATTTTCTAACGCCTAAATTATTTTGGATCCTATTTTTCATTTTTGCGCTTAAGTCCAGTTCCTACTGGAATAAGCCTTCCGATAATAACATTTTCTTTTAATCCTCTTAGAAAGTCAACTCTTCCTTCAATAGCTGATTTAACTAAAACTCTAATAGTTTCCTGGAAAGAGGCAGCAGAAAGGAAGCTATCAGTAGATAAAGCTACTTTGGTGATGCCACGAATAATTTCCTTGCCCTTAGCAGGTTTTTTGCCAGCTTTTTTCAATTTTTTATTCTCCTCTTCAAAAACGTGCTTTGGCACAATTTCGTCAGGAGAAAATCTTGAATCCCCAATCTCGATAATCTGAATTCTTGAAAACATTTGTCTTATAATTATCTCAAAATGTTTATCGTGGATTTTCACCCCCTCTCCACGATAAATTGATTGAAGTTCACTTAAAATATATCTTATAGTTCTCTCTTTCCCAGCAAGCTCAAAGAGTCTTTTAATGTTAATTGGGCTTTCAAAAATCGGTTGACCTGGCTTCACCTCATCTCCTTTCTTAACCAAAATTCCCTCGCTAATTGGAACAAAATATTCTTTAAGGGCGGATGAGCGTTTCCCCTTAACTTCAACAATAATTCGCGTTCCTCCTGGGACTTCTTTAATTTGAACTACTTTTCCTTCCTCTTCAAAAAGTACTGCTTCATTTTTGGGAGTTCTTGCTTCGAAAATTTCTTCAACTCTTAAAAGCCCTGTAGTAATATCTCCAGCTCCAGCAACGCCACCTGCATGGAAAGTGCGCATTGTAAGTTGGGTACCGGGTTCTCCGATAGATTGAGCAGCAATAAGTCCTACGGGTGTACCAATTTCTACCAGTTTTCTTGTAGCCAAATCTAGTCCATAGCATTTTTGACAAACACCATAGATTGACTTGCAAGTTAAGGGGGAGCGTACTCTTACTTCTTGCACCTCTGACTTATCAATAAGCTTTGCTTTGTTTAAATCTATTATTTCTCCTTTTTTAACAATGATTTTTTTGCCAATTTTTATATCCTCAAGGGCTATTCTTCCATAGATTTTCTCTTCAAATTTTTGTCCGGTAAGTTCGGCATCAGCTCTTTTGATTATAAATCCCTCATCATCATGGCAATCTTCTTCTCGAACAATTACCTCATGGGCTACATCTACCATTCTTCTTGTAAGATATCCAGCAGTTGAGGTTCTTAAGGCAGTATCAACCGTCCCCTTTCTTCCCCCATGAGTTGCAAGGAAATACTCCATAATGCTCAAGCCCTCTTTATAATTATGCTTTATTGGAAACTCGATTATTTCTCCTTTAGGATTGACTACGAGCCCTTTAAGGCCAGCCATTTGGAGAATTTGAGCCCAAGAACCTCTAGCTCCGCTGTCTACCACATAAAATATTGGGCTTTTTCTCATTTCATTTTGAGTAAGTTTCAAAATTTTCTCTCGAGCTTCTTGCCAATTTTCAATTATTTTTTCGCTTCTCTCTTCTCTTGATATTAAACCCTCAAGATATTCATTCTCGACTTGCTCATCTCTTTTTTCCGCCTCTTTGATCACCTTTTCTTTTTCTTTTAAAGTAACAATATCGTCGATTCCCCAGGTATTGCTTGATAACGTAGCATATTCAAAACCAATTTCTTTAATTACATCTAAAATTTTAGCAGTTTCTTCAATTCCATATTTTTCTACCAAATCAGAAACTAATTCTTGAATAGTTGAGGAAGTTTGGGTGGTGTTTTGGAAAGGAAAATCTTTGGGAAGACACTCATTAAAAATGATCCTTCCAACGGTTGTCTCGAGCATTTTGCCAGACTCTTCTCTTACTTTAATTTTTTCTTGAAGCTCAATTTTGCCGTGCTGGTAAGCAATTTTTGCTTCCTCGAAAGAAGAAAAGGTCTTCATTTGACTCCCCGGCTCCTTTTCCATAGTAAGCCAATAACAACCCAGGATCATATCTTGTCTTGGCAGGGCAATTGGCATTCCGGTTGCTGGCTTTAAAATTCCTTTTGTAGAAATCATTATCTCTCTTGCTTCTCTTTGGGCTTCGCTTCCAAAGGGCAAAAACACAGCCATCTGATCTCCATCGAAATCTGCATTGAAGGCAGGGCAAACAAGTGGATGAATCTGAATTGCATCACCCTCAACTAAAATTGGTTTGAATGCCTGAATTGAAAGGCGATGAAGCGTTGGAGCACGATTTAAAAGGATATAACTACCCTTGGTCACTTCTTCAAGTGCCTCCCAAACTTCTTCAACTTCCTCAGAGATTAAAATGTTGGCTTTTTTAATATTGTGAGCAAGACCCTTTTCAATCAATTTTCTGATAACAAAGGGTCTATAAAGTTCAAGAGCTCCTTTTCTTGGGATACCTGCTTCATCCAGTTTTAAAGCGGGGTTGACTACAATAACCGATCTTCCTGAATAATCTACTCTTTTACCAAGAAGGTTTTGTCTGAATCTTCCCTTTTTGCCTCTAAAAATATCACAAAGAGATTTAAGCGGTCTTCTTTGAGCTCCAATTTTTCTTGCCTCAGATCCATGTCTTGCGGTGTTGTCAATCAGGGCATCGACCGCTTCCTGTAAAATTCTCTTTTCATTTCTTAAAATTATCTCGGGGGCTCCAATGCTCTGAAGGAATTTAAGTCTATTGTTGCGATTAATTACTCGGCGATAAAGGTCATTTACGTCTGAGGAGGCAAATTTCCCACCCTCAAGTTCAACCATTGGTCTTAAATCTGGAGGCAAAACCGGTAAAACTTTTAAAACCATCCACTCAGGCTTTACCTGTGAAAAAATGAAGTCCCTGACAATCTTAAGTCTTAAGGCTATCTTTTTTCTCTCCTCTCCCTTCTTTTTTTGGTATTCTTCTTTAAGTTTTTCTTCAAGTTTTTTTAAATTCAAAGAGGCTAAAAGTTCGTGAATTGCCTCGCCTCCAGTTTTTACTTCAAAAAGTCCTGGATATTTTGCTAAATATTGTCGATATTCTTCTTCGGAAAGAATCTCTCCTTTTTTAAGTTTTTTTATTTCGCTAATCTTTTCTTTCTTTTGTTTTCTTAACTCAAGTTTTTCTTCTGCAAGTTTTGTTTTTTTAAGTTTCTCTTTAAACTCCTTTTCAATTTTTTCCAAAAGTGCCTTTTTCTTCTCTTTATTAACTTTAGTAATTACGTAAGCCAAAAAGTAAACAACTCTTTCGATTTGAAAAATGGATTTATCAAGCAAAAGAGCAATTGGAGACGGGGCAGTTTTTAAAAATGAAATATGGACTACTGGCGCCGCAAGAGTAATATGCCCCATTCTTTCCCGCCTGACAGAGGAAAGTGTTACCTCAACACCGCATTTATCACAAATTATTCCTTTATATCGGGCGCTTTTATATTTACCACAATAACACTCATAATCACGAGTGGGTCCAAAAATATTTTCAGCAAAAAGCCCGTCCTTTTCAGGCCTTTGAGTTCTATAATTTATTGTTTCAGGTCTTTTAACCTCCCCATAAGACCAAGAAAGGATCTCCTCTGGAGAGGCAAGTTTTATTAAAACTGCATCAAAGTCTTGGACTTCTTTCATTTATTTTTTTAAATCTTTTTGTGACAAAAGTTTTATATTCAAACAAATTGATTTAAGTTCGCTCATAAGTACTTTAAACGATGAAGGAATGCTTGGAGCTTCAAATTTTTCTCCCTTAACCACCGCCTGATATGCTGCGGTCCTTCCAACAACATCATCTGATTTTATCGTAAGCATTTCTTGTAAAGTATAAGCTGCTCCATAACCCTCAAGTGCCCACACCTCCATTTCTCCAAATCTTTGACCGCCAAAATGGGCTCTACCTCCAAGCGGTTGTTGAGTAATCAAAGAATAAGGACCAATGGAGCGCATATGAATTTTATCTTCGACCATGTGGATGAGTTTTAGCATATAAATATATCCAACAGCGATTTTCTCTTTAAATGGCTCTCCGGTTCTGCCATCATACAAAGTAACCTTTCCATCTTCATCAAAACCAGCTTTTTTAAGTTCCTTTTTTATCCCCTCAGCCCCTGGAGAAGTAAATGGGGGCACAATTGCTTGATATCCCAATTTCTTTGCCGCGATACCAAGATGCATTTCAAATATCTGTCCAAGGTTCATTCTTGAGGCAACTGAGAGTGGATTTAAAATAATATCAACAGGAGTTCCGTCTTCTAAAAATGGCATATCTTCAACTGGCAAAATTTTAGCAATTACTCCTTTATTTCCATGTCTTCCAGCAAGTTTATCGCCAACTTTTATTTTTCTTAAATACCCAATTTCAACCTGAATTCTTTTTAAAACCCCTGTTTCTCCCTTCCAGCCTTTTTCTCTATCAAAAATGGTTACTCTAACCACTTTTCCTCTCTTACCATGTTCTAATACGAGGGAAGTGTCTTTAACCTCCTTAGCCTTTTCCCCAAAAATTTTTCTTAAAAGCATTTCCTCGGGTGAAAGAACTTCTTCTCCTTTTGGCGAAATTTTACCAACCAAAATATCGCCACTTTTCACTTCTGTCCCTTCAAGAATTATTCCTTCCTTATCCAAATTAGCAAGTTTTCTTTCGGATACATTTGGTATATCATTGGTGGTAACTTCTGGACCAAGTTCTGTTTCTCTAACGTCGCAGGTGAAATCTTCAAGATGGACCGAAGTAAAGAAGTCTTCCCGAGCTACTCTTTCTGAAATAATAATTGCGTCCTCATAATTATATCCGCGCCATGGTATAAAAGCACAAAGAAGATTTCTCCCAAGAGCGAGTTCTCCATCCACCATTGCTGGCCCATCAGCAATTACATCACCTTCTTTTACTTCATCTCCAAGATTAACTCTTGGTTTAAAAGTGATGCAAGTATATTGGTTTGAACGGATGAATTTTGGCAGATGATAAGTATCAATACCCTTTGAAGTTTTAATTTTAATTTTCTCCGCATCAACCTCAATTACTTTACCTTTATTTTTTGCCAAAATCACATATCCAGCTTGTAATCCAATCTCTTTTTCTGTCCCGGTAGCTACCAAAGGCTTCTCAGGTCTCCAAAGCGGAACTGCTTGCCTTTGCATATTAGCACCCATTAAGGCTCTATTAGCATCATCATGCTCAAGGAAAGGGATAAGAGAAACTGAAGCAGAAAGAATTTGATAAGGGGCAACTTCTACAAATTCAACCTCCTTTGAATCTAGGGTTGCTGGTTCTCCCTTTTTTCTTCCTTCAACTTTTGAAGGTAAAACCCCATCCTTTGCATTGAGTAAAGCCTCAAAACTTGCAATATTACGCTTCTCTTCCTCGTGAGCATCTAAATACTCGACTTCTTTTGTTACTTTTCCGTTTTTCACCTTAAAATAAGGCGTTTGCAAAAACCCAAAGGGATTAACTTTTGCAAAAAGAGCTAGGTGAGTAATTAATCCTACATTTTGTCCTTCAGGAGTTTGTACCGGACATATTTTCCCATAATGGGATGGCTGAACATCTCTTATTTCAAAACCTGCTCTTTTTCTTTTTACCCCTCCTTCTCCGATAGCAGTAAGTCTTCTTTTGTGCTCAAGCTCACTTAATGGATTGACATTATCCATAAATTGGGAAAGCTGAGAAAGGGTGAAAAATTCTTCAAGTTGATTAGCAAAAGGAGTTGAGTTAATTAGAAATCTTGGCTCGGCTTCTTCAGGACTAGTGATTGACATTTTATCTTTAATAAGCCTTTCAACTTTAATCATTGCATTTCTTAATTTACTTTCAAGAAGTTCAGCGATTGTTCTTACTCTTCTGATGCTTAAGTGATCAATATTATCAGGTTTTGCCTCGGGATCTTGGTTGAGTCTAATAATCTCTCGAATGGTCTCTATAATATCTTCTTTCTGTAAAGTTAAATCTTTCTCTTGAATATCCTCAAGAAGAGGCCTATTTAATCTTTGATTCATTTTCCATCTTCCAACTGGAGTAAGGTTGTATCTTTTTGGATCAAAAACTCTTTCTCTCACAAATTCGTCAGCAACATCAAAAGAAGGTTTTTCTCCGCCTCTAAGGCAACTGTAAAATTCAATTACTGCGCTTTGATAGTCTTTGGTATAATCTGCTTTTAAAGTTTCTTTAATATAATTTATCTCGCTTTTCTCGAGGTCTTTTTCAAAAAGTTTTTCAATTTCCTCATCAGACTCTACGCCAAAAACTCTCAAAACAAGCGTTGCGGGTACTTTTCTTCTTCGGTCAATTTTTGCCCAAATTACTCCCTTAAGATCTGTTTCAAATTCAAGCCAAATTCCTCGTGAGGGCAAAATCTTTGCGCCAAAAAGCTGTCTTCCATAAACTCTTTTTGCGGTAAAAAATACGCCAGGAGATCTTAAGAGCTGGGAAACAACCACTCTTTCAACACCATTTAGAATAAAGGTTCCTCTTTCGGTCATTAATGGAAAGTTACAAAAATAAACAGTATTTTCTTTAACTTTATTTAATGGTTTAATCTTAAGTAAAGTTTTAACTCTTAAGGGAGCGACATAAGAAAGTCCATTTTGCTTTGCCTCCTGGGCACTAACTTTTGGCTTTTCTAAGAAATAATCTAAAAAATAAAGCTCGTAGTTTTCTTGAGTATCATCCACAATTGGAGAAAATTCATCAAAAAGCTTTTTAAGTCCCTTCTTCAAGAAGTTATTGTAGGCTTCTATCTGAAATTCAAGAAGATTTGGTAAAGAGAGTACTGGAGTTTGTGGAAAAAATTTTTGTTTTTTCATAAATAAAAATCTTTACCTCTATTGAGGTTAATTAGGAAAAAATTTTGGATTAAAGTCGTTTAATTTTCAACTTAAAATAAATAATGTTTTTTATTTTTTTAAAATCTCCAAATAGGAGACTTATCAAATCAGCCAGGGTCGAATTTTGGGGAGATTCGACCAACTCCCTTTAAATTTCAAAATCATATGGTCCACCCGCAGATTCCCCTACGGGTACCTTGTTACGACTTCGCCCCTCTCACCGGGCTTGGTCTCGGCCCAAAAAATTGGGACTTCAACCACTCCCGGCTCGCTTGGCGTGACGGGCGGTGAGTACAAGGCTCAGGGACATATTCACCGTGGCGTGGCTGATCCACGATTACTAGCGATTCCGGCTTCACGAGGGCGGGTTTCAGCCCTCGATCCGAACTGAGCCCGCTTTTGATGGGATTAGCTCCCCCTTACGGGTTCGCAACCCTTTGTAGCGGGCATTGTACCACGTGTGCAGCCCAGGGCTTAAGGGCCATGCTGATTTGGCGTCGTCCCCACTTCCTCCCTGGTAATCCCAGGGTGGTCCCTGGTGACATTTTTAACACCAGGCAGGGGTTGCGCAGGTTTCCCCATTGAAGGGAGCAACTCACGCCACCTGCTGACGACAACCATGCAGCACCTGTGCTGGGCTCCGAATTGACGGTCCCCCTTCCTTTCGGAAGGAGTACATCCCAGCATGTCAAGCCCTGGTAAGGTTCTTCGCTTGTCGTCGAATTAAGCCACGTGGTCCACCGCTTGTGTGAGCCCCCGTCTATTCCTTTGAGTTTCGGCCTTGCGGCCGTACTCCCCAGGCGGCTGGCTTAACGCGTTAGCTTCGGCACTAACAGGGTCGAGACTGCTAATGCCTAGCCAGCATCGTTTAGGGCGTGGACTACCCGGGTCAAAGGTTTTTAACCTTTGGACTATATCATTCTCTGAAGTTTTTCCATTTAGCCCTTTTTTGAGCTAAATGGTGCTCGATTGTTTCCAAAGGAAATTTTGTCAATCGAGCTACTTCAGAGATCCAGCGTTGTTGGAGTTGGGAATCCTTATAGAGCAAAATTATTTTGGGAAGCATGCTCTCCACTTCAACATAAGGCAAAATAATTTTCAGAAATTTTTTAAGCATTTCAGTCGATCTTAACCAAATTCGATAGTACCCTTTTTCACTTTTTCCAATTCTCACTCTAATCTTCCACACTTTAAGTAAATATCTCGCTAAAACCCTCTGTTCTTTCTCTGTGAACTTATCGGTACAAAATACTCCTTGCCTCGAATTTTTTACTAAAGACCCATCGTCCATCCACCAAACTGCTAAAGCTCTTGGAGTTAAAAGATTGAGCCATCTCCTTCTCACTTTAAATTTTCCACCCTTGGAGCAAAAGTTGTAAATTTCAGTAAGCTCTGGCAAAGCTAAGCTTTGATACCTCAGCTTTCCATCTCTTTGAAGCCAATAGCATCTCTTGCCAGAAATTTCTTTTAAGTTTTTAACTTTCCAGAAAAAATAGTCTTTGTACTTTATCGAGTGCCGAAAAGAAAATCTGGCATTCTTGTATTCCTCGTTTATCTTCAGCGATCCATCTCCCAAGAGGCTTCCCAAAATAATTTCCTTGCATTCAACCGACAAGGAGGGAGCTAATTTTGAAATATCTCTCCTCATAAATTTATATTATAACTCCCTCCACTATCTTTCCCAACCCCTAGTCTCTACGGAGACGGGTTTTTCCGTCTTTCCTCGGGGTTGTAGCAAGGGAGGGGTGAAACCCCTGCTAGTTTCCCCGATATAGCTGGATGCGCACCCTAGTGTCACCACCAGGGGGGACACTTTCGCCCGAATTTTTTGGAGCTCGGGCAGGATTATCTAATCCGGTTCGCTCCCCACGCTTTCGTCCCTCAGCGTCAGGTGAGCCATGGTAGGCTGCCTTCGCTTTTGGTGTTCCTCACGGTATCAACGGATTTCACCCCTACTCCGTGAGTTCCACCTACCTCTGGCTCCCTCTACCCGAGAAGTATTCCTGGACTTCTCTGGGTTAAGCCCAGAGATTTCACCAAGAACTTTCCCGGGCGCCTACGGACCCTTTACGCCCAGTAAAGCCGGATAACGCTTGGGGCACTCGTATTACCGCCACTGCTGGCACGAGTTTAGTGACCCCTTATTCCACCACTACTATCATCCAGCACCAAAATGGTGCTGGATTTCTCGTGGTGAAAAGCGGTTTACAACCCGAAGGTCTTCATCCCGCACGCGGCGTCGCTCGGTCAGGCTTTCGCCCATTGCCGAAGATTCTCGACTGCTGCCTCCCGTAGGAGTAGGGCCCGTGTCTCAGTGCCCTTGTTGGGGGTCATGCTCTCACACCCCCTACCCGTCATAGCCTTGGTGGGCCATTACCCCACCAACTAGCTGATGGGACGCAGGCCTCTCCCGAAGCCCTTATCCTTGCGGACAGGTTTTACCCAGCACCACTTTCGTGGAACTGGGGCTATCGGGAATTAGCCTCGCTTTCGCGAGGTTATGCCCGTCTTCGGGGTGAGTTACCTACGCGTTACTAACCCGTTCGCCACGTATCGCACCAAGTGCGACCGTTCGACTTGCATGCCTTATCCACGCCGCCAGCGTTCATCCTGAGCCAGGATCAAACTCTCAGGGGAACTCTTGGGGTCTCAAAGAGAGAACCCCAAGAATCACTGGCTGATTTAATAAATCTCCTATTTGTTTTTAAAGAACAACTCAAAATCTTCCTTCATTTGGGAAGGAATTCACTTAAAATTATAATCCTTATTAAACTCTTGTCAAGAGGGAAAGTCTTTCAAATCCATTTTCCATGCTTTCTTCTCCAAAGTAAAATTTTTTGATGGTTTCCAGAAAGCAAAACTTGTGGAACTTTCCATAAAATTCCTGGTTTTGGAGAAAAAATTGCTGGCCGGGTATAAACTGGATAACTAAAAATTTTAAATTTTGATTTTTGATCCAAATTTTCAAAACTTAACATTCTTTCTTCTTCAATTGACTCAATATTTCCCAGAACTCCGGGAATAAGCCTTGAAACCGCTTCAACGATTACCAAAGCTGGAAGTTCTCCTCCAGATAAAATATAATCGCCAATTGAAACTTCTTTGTCCGCGATATATTTTGCTACCCTCTCATCAACTCCTTCGTATCTTCCGCAAATTAAAATAAGATGATCAAGTTCTGAAAATTCCCGAGCCATTTTTTGATTAAATTTTTCCCCTCTTAAGGAAAGTAGAAGGGTTTTTGTTTTTTTCTTTTTAAGTTTTGCGATTTGCGATTTGAGTTTTGAGATAGCCTTATATATTGGCTCAACTTTAAGAACCATCCCTGGCCCTCCACCATAGGGTTTGTCATCAACTTGCTTGTGCTTTCCCTTGGCAAAATCTCTTAAATTATAAATTTTGATTTTGATTAACTTTTTCTCTTGAGCTCTCCTTAAAATACTTTCATTTAAATATGAGTCAAAAATTTTGGGGAAAATAGTCAAAATATGAAAGGTCATAAAATAAAAAATTTTTTACTTTAATAAAAAGGAGCTCCTTTTTTAAAAAGACCGTCTTGGCATAAAGGAGCTCCTTTTAAAAAAAGTTTTTAGACTTTGAGTTCTTTTTCGAGTTCCTCGGTAGTTTTCTTTCTGGCTTCTTTTCCTTCCGGCTCAAGAACTTTAAGATTCACTCTTGCGTGATTTTTAAATCCAACAATCTTAACCAAATTCCTGATTGCCTTAATTACCGATCCTTGCTTTCCAATTATCTGACCCATATCCTCAGGGTGAACTCTCAAGGTGAGCAGAACCCCCATCTCATCAACTTTTCTTTCAATCTCAACTTTCTCTGGATGGTTAACTAGGGCTTTAACCACATATTCAAGGAACTCGTGATCTTTAGGTCTTTCAACCATATCTTTTTAATCTTTCTTTTTCGACCTTTGCTTTAAAAATTTTATCAAAATTCTTTTGGTCTTCAAGGTTTCAAAAACCTTTCTTTGTTTTTCTCCCAAAACTCCAAAAGGAAAATCCAAAAAATTCCAAAAAAACCACCCAAGATCAATCCAATAATTCCATTTAAAACCATTTGATTTGATGAAAAAGCGGGTTTTGGAGGAAGCGATGGCTCTTTAATTATTTTGGTTGGCTCATAATCTTCAAGTTTTCTTAAAAGATCATTTAAAGCCAAGTATTGGTCTTGAATATCTTGCTTTTTTGCTTCAAGCTCTTTTCTTGCTTCAGTCAAAAGGGTTTGATTAATAAGTGAGGGCTCTTTTGCCTGAAGGGAAATAAGATAATTCACTTTGTCTTCCAAAATCTTTCTTTCACTTTCAAGCGTCTTTATTTTTTCTTCAATTCTTTTTTTATCATCAACTAAAACATTTTTTTGTAAATTAAATTTTTCTTGATGCTCTTTAATTACAATTTGATTTAGCTCATCCAAAATTGCTTTGGCTTGCTTTGGATTTTTTGTTTTAATTTTAATAACCACAAGTCTTGTATCTTTTGGCGCTTCAACCTTCCACGCTTTTTTAACATCTGGATACTCTTGGGGGGAAATTCCAAGCTTTGTTCGAATGGCCTCACCATAATTATCATTTTTAATCTTCTCAGCAAGTTGAAGTGGGTTTTCAGGAACGAAATCTTCCATGTGTCCAATTTCCAAAATTGTACTTACCTCTTTAGGAAAAAGATCAAAAAAGAAAGAAAGAAGATAAAAAAGGCACCCAAAAAGGAGCCCCAAAAAGGTAATTAAAAATAAAATTTTCTTTCTTTTATAAATTACTTTTAAAATGTCAATAAGATCTATTTCTTCCATTTCCTCCATATAATTTTTAAAATTTATCAGTTTTTAAAAAAAAGTCAAGAAAAGAGAGAAAGTTTTTTACCATATTTAAGGAACTAAATTCTTTAAGCCTTTGTTTTTGATATTTGACTATTTTTTGTCTTAAATAAGGTTTTTTTAAAATCTCTCTAATAACTTGAGTAAAACCTTCTATATCATGGGGGTCTTTTAAAAAAGGGTGGTCTTGTAAAATTTCTTTTACTGCAAAAGAGGCCACAATGGGAATATTTGATTTTCCCGCTTCAAGCAAGGGAAAGCCAAATCCTTCATAAAAACTTGGCAAAAAGAAAATTTGAGCCAAGCGGTAAATTGCAAAAAGAGAAAAGTATGGAAGGTTTGAGAAATAATGAATTTTTTTGTCTTCTTTTATTTTTTGCCAAAGTTCTTTTGAAATTTTTATTTTTTTGCCAACAATCACTAAATTTAAATCTGGAAATTCTTTTTTTAGTTTTTCAAAAACTAAAATTAATGTTTTTAGGTGCTTTCTTGGCTCAAAGTTGCCAACAAAAAGCAAAAAATTATCTGGCAATGAAAATTTCTTTTTTATTTCAAAGATTTCTTTATCCTGAATTGTCATCCAAATTTCATCGACCCCTTCATAAAGTAGTTTTATTTTTTCTTCAAGTCCTTTTAAAAAATAATATTTTAAAAGATCAGTTTTGACTTTCCTTGATGGCACCAAAATTAAATCTGCTCTTTTAAGTGACATTTTTTGAAAAAGGGTGGCATAAATTTTAAAAAACATCCCTTTCCAGGAAGGATTAATTTTCCAGAAGATATCATGTAAAAAAATAATTTCTTTTTTTGCCCCTTTTAAAATTGGCAAAAAATTATTTGGTGAGAAAAAAATATCAATTTTAAATTTTTTAAGCCTTTTTGGCAAAATAAAATGAAAGAAAAATAGATTTTTGAAGCTTTATAAAAAAAGTTTTTTTCTTTGGTAAAGTTTTTAAAAAGGAAAGTAAATCAATCTCGCTTAGCTTCAATACTTTCTCTTTAAAAAATAAAAAAACTTCAAATGGAATTTTTTCTTTTTTGAGCCCAAGGAGGAAATTTAAAAGAAAGCTTTTTATTCCAGAAAATTCTTCTTCAAGATAAGTGGCATCAATTCCAAGATTCATTTTTATCCAAATATTTTTTTTAGGCTCCTCAAAAATATTGAAAGATCAAAGAAAAAGGAGCGCTCTTTAAGATAATAAAGGTCATATTTAAATTTTTCTTTAGCTTCTTCAATTGAAGTTGATGGTGGATAATTAATTTGAGCCCAACCAGTTAATCCTGGTTTTACTTGATATCTTAAAAAATAATAGGGAATCTCTTTTTCAAAAATTTTTGCTAATTTTTCCCACTCGGGTCGTGGCCCTACAAAACTTAAATCTCCTTTTAAAATGTTTAAGATTTGAGGAAGCTCATCTAAATGGGTTGTTCTTAAGAAAAATCCAGCAAGAGTAATTTCGTTTTTATCCTTTTCCCTCCAAAGCTCTTTTTCCTCTTTTTCTTTATGAGCATGCATTGTTCGATACTTAAAGGAGAGAAAGATTTTTCTATCCTTCCCTACTCTTTTTTGTAAAAAAAATATTGGTCCCCTTGAAGTAAGCTTAATAAAAAGGCCAATAAACGGAAAAGTTAGGGCAAAAATAAAAAGCCCCAGGGTGGCAAAAATTAGATCAAAAATTCTTTTTGAAACTAAATAAAAAATTCCTGGCTTTTTTTGAAAATCTTTTAAATTTTCTTTTGAAAGTTCTTCAAAAGAAATTTTGCCTTCAATTTTCTCTTTGATCCCAAAAATTAAAATTAATCTTAAAAGTAAAACAAAAAGTGAAAAAAAGAAAAAATGTAAAACCAAAATCAGCTTTGGAGCAAATTTAACTTTGGGGTTTAGATAAAAAAATGCTAGCTCAAAAAGAAAACCAACAAAAAGAAAGTGCCAAAAAAATCTTTTAATATTTTCTTCGCCTTTTTTCTCATTAAAGTGGAAAAAATCGAAAATAAAAAGCAAAAGCTCCAAAAAAAGAAAGACAAAAATGAAAGTTTGAAAAAAGTTTTTAAATAAAAGAAATTCGCCCCTTCCCCACTTTCTTATCCATAAAGCAAGATATAAGGCAAGATAGAAGGCAAGGAAGTCAAAGAAAAATACTAGGATTTTAACTAAAGTTATTTTTTTCATCTCTTTTAAGATTTTTTTGGAGCATAGCAAGGAAAGTAAGAAAATGTCAAGATGTGCTTTCAATCACTTTTTCAATTTGAGAGATTAGCTTTCCCCCTACTTTTTCCCAGGTATATTTTTCCAAAATTAAATTTTTGGCATTTTTTCCCAAAAAAATTCTTTTTTCTTTATCTTTCAAAAGTAAGGAAATTTTTTCAACGAATTCTTTTGAATTTTTTGCTATTAAAAAATGGAAGTTATCTTTTCCTTCAATCCCTCTTGAGGCAACTTCGCTTAAAACCACTGCCTTTCCAAGAGCCATTGCTTCCAAAACTTTATTTTGAATCCCCGCCCCAAATCTTATTGGAGCAACAATTACTTTTGATTTTTGTAAAATTTGATAAGGATCTGGCAAGTAGCCAGTAATAGTGATATCTTTCAACTCTGCCAACTTTTTTACTTTTTTTGAAGGATTTGTCCCAAGGATATAAAATTTAAGTTGAGGAAACTCTTTTTTTAAATAAGGAAAAATTTCGTTTACAAAATAAAAAACCGCATCTTCATTTGGCTGATAATTCATTTTTCCAAAAAAAGAAATGATATCTTTTTCTTGAAATCTGGCTTCCATTTTTAAAATTTCATCCCTAACTCCATTTGGCAAAACAATTATTTTTGTGTTTAAATCTTGAAGTTTTGAGTTTTGAGTTTTGAGTTTTGAGTTTTTAATAAGGTATTCTTTGTCCTTTTGGCTGGCAATAAAAGCTAAGTCAAATTTCTTTAAAACCGCTATTTCATAATTTAAAAGCCTTTGGTTTTCGATAAAGTAAATTAATTTCCAAAATCCCTTGGCATATTCTTTTGCCAAAGAATAATTAAAAGAGATAGCGTCAACAAAATCAATTACTTTTCTTGTGGGCAAATTCAAAACATATTTGGCACTTCTTATTGTTGAACAAAAAATTAAATGATAATTTTGATAATTTCTTTTAAGCCATGGAGCAACTTTTGGGCAAAAGTAGTATCCAACCTGAAGCGGTTTTGTGCTAAAAAATGATTTTAAAGCACCAAAATATTCAAAAAACCTTGGATGATAAAAATAAAAAACTTGATTAAATATCTTTTTTAAATCAAAAAGATATTTTTCCTCTTTTTTATTTTCAATTAAAGTTAAAAGATCGACTTTATATTTTTTAAGCAAAATTTTTGCAAGGCAAAAAGCTCTTAAATTATATCCTCCTTTCTCAGGAGGATAAGGAAAGCGGAAGGTAAAATAAAGAATCTTTTTAAAATCGCCCCTTGCCATATCTACCGACTATAAAATCCCAAGTTCCCCAAAAGATAGCAGGCATGGCACTATAATTTTTGGTAAAAATTAACTTTAAAAAATAGCCAAGCCATCTTCGAACAAAAAAATTAATTATTATCGTAGGCCAATGATACCATTTTGCGTGCTTTTTGGCAAGCAAAAGGTTATTTCTTGTCATGTAATAAACGTATCTTTTTGAAAGATAAATATTGGTTCTAGCAACTTTATGATAAATTACTGCCTCGGGAACACAAGCAATTTCAATACCAGCTCTTTTTGCTCTCTGGCAAAAATCAACCTCATCCCAATAGGCAAAGAAGCTTTCGTCCCAAAGTCCTATTTTTTTAATTACTTCCCTTTTAATTAAAAAGGCGCATCCCGAAATAAATCCTATATTTTTTTTATTGAATTTTGGTATAAAGTGATAATCTCTTGCAAAGCAAAGCCAAATATTAAAGTAACCACCACAAGAATATATTTCATCTGGCTCTTGCCAATAATAAATTAAAGGACCAAGAATGCCCACTTTTGGATTTGTTTCTCCAAATTCAATTAATTTTTCAAGAAAGTCAGGTTTGACAATAGTATCATTATTTAAAAAAAGAAGATATTTTGCGCCCTGTTTTAGAGCATATTTTGCACCAATATTATTTCCGCCACAAAACCCTACATTTTGATGATTTTTAATAAGATGAATTTCGGGATATTTTTCCTTAAGTATTTTTCCTTCATCCTTAACTGACCCATTGTCAACCAAGATAATTTCAAAATTTGGGTAAGTTAATTTTCGCAAAGATTCTAAGCAAGCATCAGTATCCTCGAGTCCATTCCAATTTAAAATAATAATAAATACTTTAGGATATTTTTTTTGCATGGTTTTGTAAAAATTCTTTAAGATATCGAGAATCAATTAAAGCTAGCCAAAACCAAAGATAGGGACACATATAGGAAGAAAAGCTACCAACAATAGCTCCCACGATGAATGCTAAAAGAACTGCGGGAAAATTTTTTAAAAAATAATCAGTTATTTTTTTCTCGGCAAGTTTTATCTGAGAATACTTTGCTTCTTTAATTGCAAAGAAAATTGTCAAAACAAATAAACTTAAACCAATAAAACCGTTCTCAACAAAAAACTGAGCAATAAAAGAGTTAAGACGAGGCATATCTTCCCAGGTAACTTTTAAAATATCTGTCTGAAATTCCGGTGGAATTGCTTCAGAAAGATAAGTAGATGTTCCCCCAAGCCCATATCCAACAAAATCATAAGAAAAGGGGTTGAGTAAAATGCCCAAGACACTAAAAGCCCTTGAGGAAAAGGTGACTGTTTGCCCTCCGCTAGTTAATATTTTAAAAATTCTTATAAAATAGTTGTGAGGAAAAACAATGAAAGCAATTAAGGCCAAAAAACTTCCAATGATTAAAAAAGAGACAAAAATTTTTCTTTTTGGACCAAAAAAAATTCCTCCCAAAATAAGTGCCAGAAGGGTTAAAAAACCCGTACTGCTAAATGTCCAAATAAATATTAACAAAGTAACTCCAAGAAAAAGACACCAGATTAAGGAATATTTTGATTTTATTAATCCAATTAAGCAAATAGGGATCACTACTATTGCTAAATAGAATGCAAAGTGTGCAGGCTCCAAAGATAATCCACTTGCTCTTTCCACGCCCTGATACCCAAAAGGAGCAATCAACTTCCTAATACTTACCAAAGCTCTTTCTAAACCTTCCATTTTTCCAACAGTTGCTAAAATGCTTAGTCCTCCCAAAATTAGGGCTGGTAGGCTCCCAATCACAATCGATCGAATAATGAATTTATCGGAAAGTTTTATTAGGGCTTTTCTTAGAACGAAAAAAACACAAACTCCGCTTGTGAAAGTTAAAAGCTGGCGTAGCCAGGCAAATAATCTAATGCCCATATTTCCCCCTATGTTAACCTCTACCAAAAGAGCTATTAAAGAGTGTAAAAAAACAAACAAAATGAGCAAAAAAGTCATTTGAAATAAAGGAGTCCATTTAATTTTCCAAATAAAAAATGGGGCAATAAGTAGTCCAAGAGCGCTTGTAAGATATATCACTTGGGCTTTAATGAAAAATGGCATTGTAGTAATGGAAAGAGTCGCTAGCAATAAAAAGCCAATCACTTTATAGTAATTAAGCGAGATGTAAAAATTTTTATGCCCAGCCGATAAAGTATTAGTTTCCATAAAAAGTTATTTTTAGATTTCTTGAAAGATTTGCTTTTGTTTTTTAATAAAATTATCTTTGAGCATAGAATGAAACTCAATTAACTTTTTGTCTTTTTGCTTTGTGGCAATAGAAATTGCTCTATCAGAATAAATTGGTAAAATTTCAAGGAAGTCTTTAAAATTAATTTTAAAAAACTGGCAATATTTTTGAAAAAGATTTTTAACTTCGCTTGAAAACCAATTTTTACAAAAAAAAGTATTTTTTATAGCTTTTTCATTTAATCCAAAAATAGAAGTGGCGCTACTTACCATAAGGCCAATAAGATCGGCTTCCGGTATTCCCTTCATCTCAAAAGTAGCAAAATCAATTACTCCCTTAATACCATCATCCTCTACTAAAAAATTTCTAATTATTAAATCCCCGACCGTAGGAGAAATAAAAAAACTTTTATTTTCTATCCAAAGTTTGAAATAGGAAGGTAAGCCCCCTTGATAAAATTTTTTTGCTATTTTTATTTTTTCGTCTTTTGAATTTGTCCGATATGATTTGAGGTTATTTAAAAAATTAATTAACCAATCTACTGCTAAATTTAGGCATTTAATTGCTTTTTCTTTACCTTTTGCAAGATAAATATCTCCAGGTATTCCTTCAATATATTTTTTAAGTAAGACCGGCTCACCAAGATTTATCAAACCAAGAGGTTCCTCAATTGTTTTTTCTATTTCAAAACCCCTGAAAAGGTGATGAAGCTTTTTCAAATTTTCATACTCTTGAATCAATTCACTAAAATTGTCCCGTGAAAGTTTGGCTACAGCTATTGGCTTTCTATTTAAATAAAAAATAAATACTACCGCCGAACCCCTAAGATGAAGTATAAAATTTAAAGAATCATTTTTTTCTTTGCAAAAATTTTCTTTTAAATAGCTCAAAATCGGGTGAGACATAATCTTTTTCAAAAAAGTCATTTTTTGGCTTTAATAAAAAAAGTTGGAGCAAAGATGCCAGCTAAATTCATTTTATCTAAAATTTTAACACCCTTAGCTATTAATTTTACTTTAAAATCACTTCCTGTCCACTTTTTCCGTTGAAGGTAGTCAAAAATTATTCCTTCCTTATCAGTAGAAGCAATAAATGCTGGATTTTTATAATCAGGGAAGGAATAAAAAAATTGAATATCGTGAAATCCCGCTTTTTTTAAAAGTTCAAAATAACCTTTTTTGGTTCTTAATTTTATCGTAGGAGGTCTTTTCCAAATAATTTTGTGCAAAAGATGAGTTAAAAATTCTGGGAGGAATGGTTCAAAAGGTAGCTCTTCATCGTGGTATCTTCGTCCCAAAAAATAAATTGGGCTAAGCTTATTCTCAATTCCTATCCAAATTTCTCCACCTGGCTTTAAAAATTTATAAAGATACAAAAGAAGCTTTTCCTGATTTTTGCCAAAATATTCCAAAAGCCCAACCATTAAAAATCTATCTATTGAATTTTCTCTAAATGGTAATTTTATTGCATCGCCAAAAATACTAATCACGTTTTTTAAATTTTTAAGTCTTGCTATTTGTGAGAGAAATTTTATTCTTTCAAGGCAACTATCTATTGCGATAACTAATTTTGCTTTCCTGGCCAAAGGAATCGAGATACTTCCATAGCCTGCTCCAAGATCAACAACAATTTTGCTAAAAAAATCGCCCAAAAAAGTCCAATCCGCCCTTCTTGGATCAAGACAATATTTAAAGCTAAAATCCGGGGAAAGCTTCTCAAGCTTTAAAATATTTTTTTCAAGTTCTTCAAAAGAAGACATTTTTCTTATTGCTTTTATAAGTTCGTTCATTTTCTCCTGGTCTTTTCCAAAAAAAGAATTTTCCTTTGCAATCTTCAAAACGCCATCTTCATCAAAAGAAAAAATTTTTTTGCAATTTAAACATTTAATTTGATTATTTTTTGCCTCTACTTTTCCTTGGCAAGCGGGGCAGCAAAAAATTTTTAAAAATTCTTCCATAAACCTATATTACACTACCTTTATAAAAATCTTTTTTAAATCTTCCACAAATCTTTGAGGTTCCTCTCTTATAACCTTTCTATAATATTCAAAATCTTTATATCTTTCCTCAAAATTTTCAAAACAATCTTTAATTTTGGCTATAATTTTGGAAATATTTTCCTCTTTATCTTCAAATTTATAATCCTCTGGAATCGGAACATCTTCAAAAAATGCTGCAGAGCCTCTTTTTCCAGTAATTACACAACAACCCAAAATTGCTGCTTCTCTTGGAAGACGATCCTTCCCAGGATGATTCCCAAAATCTATATATACTTTTGCTTTTTTAAGCGTCTTTATCACCTCACTCCTTGTCATATTAAAGATAGGTATAAATTTTATACTCCGAGCTAATGAAATAATCTTTCTTGTAAAAGAAATGCCTTTTTGAGGGTTATAAACGACAATATTTTCTTTTTGAGATAGATCTACTTTAGTTTGAAGAAATTCTGGATGAAGATATTCCGAAAGATAATACATTGGCTTTAAATCATTAAACCATTTAATTGCTCGATAAGTATTTGACATATAAAAATCTGCAAGCAATAAAAGCTTATCGCGGTGATAATCATATTTTTTGATAAGTTTATTTAAATTTTGAGAGGAAAAAACATCAAATAATGGCAATTTGTTAAATTGTTTCAAAATCCAATTGAGCATCCTTGAAAGAAAAAAAGTATGAGTTTTTCTAACTTTCGAAAAATAATAAAAATCTACACTCATAAACCAAATCCCTTTCCTAATATTCTTATACTTTGGAAGTAAACTCAATGCCTCGGCTATTTCAGAGACAATTAATATATTTTTTTGGTCATCTTCTGCTTGAAATGTATAAGGCAAATTATAAGATGCATATTCTGGATGTACAGGATTGAGTTTTTTTGGAAAGTAAAGCATTTCTGATTCTATACCCAGATGTCTTTTTAAATTAAAGCAAAGTTGGTGCAAAAGCTCAGGTCCCCCGCTTTTGTAGCCCCTTGGACAAGCAACATATATTTTACTTCCCTTATATATTTTAAGGCTCATAGCCACTTTAAAAAAGTTCCCTAATTTTCGTTTTGATTCTTTCTTCTTTTTCTAGCATTTCCTCAATATTTGTTTTAACAAAGCTTGCCAAAAATCCCAAAAATGCATTAAATTTAAGAAAAAAGTTTGGGGTATTTAAAAAAGTTTTTTTAAACGCCTTTCTTGCTTCTTCCCACGAATTTTTTATCAAAAATGCTCTTCCTTTTAAGAAATTGCTTACGCTTTCAACTTCTCTTTTGTTTATCTCAAATTCCTCTTTAAAATCCTTTGGGAGATTTTTGTAAAAATGGGTAATTAAATTGGCATGCCCTAAAAGCATCATTGTATTATATTTTTTACTTGATTGCCAGCTATATCTTCTCCAATATCCCAAAGTAGTTCCTATAAAACGAAATTCTCCCTTAAGTGCAAGTTCAAGCCAAGTTGGATAATCCACACAGGGAATACCAAATGTTTGTTTAAAACCTCCTATCTCAAGAAGAGAGTTTTTTCTTACCATCACCGTGACCGTTGGAATGCAAAAATTCCAAAGAAGTAGTTTTTTAAGAGCTCTGCCAATTGGTTGATTTTTGGCAACACTTAAATCTTTTGGACATGATTTCATCTTCCCAACCACTTTTCCTTTTTCATTTATTAACAATCCTTCTCCCCAACTCAAAACCACTTTGGGATTGTCAAAACTTTTAACTTGAATGGTTAATTTGTTGGATGGCCACATATCGTCCCCTTCTAAAATAGCAATCAATTCACCCCTAGCACGTGATAAAGCCTTATTATAGGAATCCTTTAAATTCTGAATTCCTTCATGGGACTGGGATAAATATTGAATACGACTATCTTTTTTAGCATATTCCTGAATTATCTTTAAAGAATCATCTGTAGAACCATCGTCTATTATTATCTGCTCCCAATCAGGAAACGATTGATTCAATACACTTTGGATGCATTGCCTAATGAATTTTTCCTGATTATAAACCGGCGTGATAATTGAAACTTTGGGGGCTTTCATGATTTTGTATTTTCCCAAAAATTTGATTTAATGTTTTTTAAATACTTAAGCGTTGCCATCAAAGCAATTAGTTCAATCATCGAAATCCCCACAGCTGTACCCACATAAGAGTAAAAATATGTTAGTATTGTTAACAAAATTAATCCACTAATTCCTATAGTAACGTAAATTTTAGAATACGCCCTATAATTACCTGATACTATAAGAAATTGTGCCCTGAAAGCATTAGAATTTATAAAAAATAAAGCCACTAAAAGAATTCTCAAAGCCAGTATTGTTTCTTTCACTTTGCTGCCAGTAATAATTTCAATAATTACATCAGCAAAACAAAAAAGAAAAAGTAAAAGAAAAAAATAGACTATTATAGTAACATTTTGTAATTTTCTCATCAAATAGTATGCTTTTTCGCGAGAAACCGCGTAAATTTCAACTAATCTTGGATATATAGCTTGTAAAAAAGAGGCCAAGGGAAAAGTTTGAATCACATTCATTAATTTTTCGGCAATAGCATAATATCCGGTAATAGTGTTGTTAGTAAAAATACCTACGATAAATATTCGAGAAGTTGTATACAAGCTTATGGCAAGGAGAGAAATAAATACATGCCAGCCCTGTTTTAGTTGATATTTAATAGCTTGAATATTTGGTACTTGAAATTTGATTCCAAATTTTTTAAAAACAATTCCCAAACTTAATCCGCCGGCTACTAAATATCCAAGTGAATTTATTAATGGAACGTAGAAATAATTTTCCATTTTTTTAATGAAAATAAAAATACCAATGGTAAAAATCCCTCTGGCTATTACATTTAAAAAGGTGATGTACTTCATCCTCTCCATTCCTTGAAAAAACCAGACCGGAAAAAGAACCTGTCCCAAAACCATACCAAAAGTTAAATAATAAATTGGCCAGTCTTGTCTAAATTTGGAAAAAGAGAAAACTATAGCGGACATTAAAAGCAAAGAGGCAAAAAGCAAGCAAAATTTTATTATCATTACTGAGCTAAAAATTTGAGAAATTTTTTCTTTATTTTCTCTATTTATTGAGATTTCTCTTGTTGCCGAGAGATTAAATCCATAATCGGTTAAAATTTGAAAGTAGCCGATAAATGCTTGAGCGAAGGCTATAAGTCCATATTTTGTGGCGCCCAAAACTCTCACAAGATAAGGCAAAGTAATTAATGGCAAAAGATAATTTAGCGCCTGAAGCGTTGAAAGGGAAAAAAAATTTTCCGCAAGCCTTCTTTTAGTCGAAGATTTAAAAAAATTTTTGAAGTAAGTTAATGTAAAAAATTCTTCCATAACTTAAAGTTGATTTTTGAACCACTTAACTGTCTTTTTAAGTCCTACATCAAAAGTATGTTTTGGTTCCCAGGAAAGCATTTTCTTTGCCTTTTCGATTAAAAGGCACCCTCTTTTAAAACTGCAAAGAGGCAAAGGGCCATATTTCGCTTTCACATTTGAGTTAGTTAATTTTTTAAGTTTATAAAAAATTTCAATGACCGAAGTTTCTTTTTGAGTGCCAATATTTAGCGCTCCTTCAAGGTTTTTTTTAATACTCAAGTAAGTTGCCTCAATAGCATCTTCTATGAAAATGTAATCTTTTGTTTGTTTCCCATCACCATGAATTATTGGAGTTTCGCCTTTGAGCATTTTTGTAGTAAAAATAGCCACAACTCCCGCTTCGCTTTTTGGGTTCTGCCTTGGGCCATAAACATTGCCATAACGCAAAGCTAAGTAGGAAATTCCAAAAAGCTTATGGTAGGAATACAAATATCTTTCTATGGTAAGTTTAGCTACTCCATATGGGGAAATAGGATTTGGAGGATAAGTTTCTGGAGTAGGAATTTGAGAAGCATCGCCATAAATTTCTCCTCCGCTTGAAGCAAAGACGAATTTTAATACTTTCGCTTTTTTACATGCTTCAAGTAAGTTAAGACTCCCTAAAATATTGATTTTGGCATCAAAAATTGGATCCTCTACTGAATGACGTGCATTAATTTGAGCGGCAAAATGGCAAACTATTTGAGGCTTTTCTTTTTTTATAATTTGTAAAACTTTCGGAGAGCGAATATCAATTTTATAAAATTTAGCTTTTTTGTTTAAATTTTCTTTTTTTCCAGTAGATAAATTGTCAATCACCGCTACTTGGTAGCCCTCTTTAATTAATCTATCTACAAGGTGGGAGCCAATAAAGCCAGCCCCGCCAGTTACTAAACACTTTTTCATAAAAATAGCTTTTTTTTATAAAACTTGATATGAAAAGGTATCAGGATTTTCCGGAGAATAAATATCGCTTTGGGCACTTACTAAATAAATGGTCTTTTTGCTTATATTTTTTAGGGCATGAGCAACCCTTGGAAAAATAGTAACCACTCTTGGAGTGTTTGAAGAAAGAGTTAAACAAACTTTCTTTTTTGTCTTTAAATCTTCAAGATAAAGCTTGGTCTTACCATTTAAAATTAAAAACCATTCAACTCTTTTTTTATGATAATGATTTCCTCGCACTGCTCCCGGCTTAATCGTTGCCACGTAAATTTGCTTTATATCTCTTTTTATTTCGTTTCTTTTTAACATTTCTACCAGCCAACCTCTTTTATCTGAATGCACTATAAGATTTTTGATAGAATATTTTAGAGATTTAGCCATTTTCTATTTTCTTTTTTTATCATCCATTTAATTGTCCTATCAAATGATTCTTCAAAACTCACGGGATACTCAAATCCTAACTTTTTAAGCTTAGATCCATCAAGACTATACCTTAAATCATGGCCGGGTCTTGTTCGATGAAAATCAACAAATTCAATTTCCTCTTCGGTAAGTTCTCTCTTTCTAATGATTTGGGAAATGCGATTGGCGAGTTCTAAAACATCTCTTTCTTCTCCAACAATATGATAAATCCCATGGGCTGGATCATTTTGATGTTTTTTCTCAACAATTTCTCCTTTCTCGGTTAAAAAAAGCAAAGCGGCACAGACATTCCTAGCATGAATCCACTTTCTGGAACTAATTTTTCCAGGAAGCCCATGAATGGTAACGGTCTCATTATTTAAGATTGCCCTTACTGTTTTGGGTATAAATTTTTCCGGATGCTGTCTTTCCCCAAAAACATTCATTGTTCTTGTAATTGTTACCGGAATGCCAAAAGAAAAAGCAAATGCTTTTGAAATAGCTTCCTGCCCTTCCTTTGAAGCGGAATAAGGATTTGAAGGATTACAAGTATCTCCTTCTTTATAATCTACTCCAAGGGGTGCTGGTCCCATTACTTCATCTGTTGAAAAATTAATAAATCTTTTTAAATTGGGCTGATGTCTTTTAACATACTCAAGCAAATGGGCAGTCCCAACGACATTTGCCATAACAAAAGGAATACTATCCTCCAAGCTTCTATCTACATGGGTCATTGCTGCCAAATGCCAAATATAATCTACTTCTCCAATCATTTTATGAGTAGTTTCGCTTATTGGAGCGCAAAGGTCGTGCCAGATGAATTTTACTCGATGTTTTTCTTTTTCCCAAATTTTAATATCAGTCAGTCTATTTAAATTTCCTGCATAAGTTAGGGCATCCAGGATAATAATTTCCCAATCAGTTTCTTTTAATACCCCCTCGACTAAATGATGGCCAATAAAGCCACATCCGCCAGTAAGAAGAAGTTTTTTTGCCATATATTTTAATTTACCATTTTTCAATGACCTTTTTGGTTTTTTCTTTGAGTTTGTAGTAAACCTTTGTAGCTTTATTTTCAACTTTTGGGGAAATGAGCCTTAAAAGTTCTTTGCCAAGAATTTTGTATCTTCCACCAATTTTGTTCGCTTTAATTATTCCCTTTTTTAAATAGCGCTTAATTGTTGAAGTACTTACTTTTAAAAACTCCTTTGCTTCTTTTGAAGAATAAAGCTCATTTGGGTGAATTTCAAGCATAAGGAGAATGGTATCAAAAAGTGTCAATTGGTGTCAAGAGCTCCAATTTCAAGAAAGCTTTGGATCCATTTTTCTTTTGAACCACATTCAATCCACTTTCCCTTAACTTTAACCCCAAAAATTTCTTTTTTGCCACTAATCATTTCTTTTAAAGCGTTTGCCAAAACGATTTCCCCTTTAAAAGGTTGAGTCCTTTTTAGATAAAAAAATATTTCAGGAGTTAAAATGTATTTACCAACCAAGGCGAAATTTGATGGAGGATTTTCTTTTGGTTTTTCAACAATATCAAAAACGCGAACGATATCTTTTTTCCCTTTCTCAATTTTTGCCACCCCATAGCTTGAAAGTTCCTTTTTTGGTTTTTTATAAAGACATAAAATTGGCTTTTTTACTCTTTCAAAACCCTGCAAAAGTTGCCAGGCCATCTGAGGACCATTTTTATTAAAAGAAATATCATCTCCAAAAAAGACAAAAAATGGTTCATCTTTAATAAATTTCTCCGCTTTAAGTATTGCATCTCCATCGCCACGGGGAAAGTTTTGATAAGTAAAATTTATTTTAATTTTTGGCAAAGAAAGAAGGGCATTCAGTTCTTTTTCTTTTTTCCGATCTTTTAAAAAGGAAATCAGCTTTTTATCTTCTTTAAAATATTTAATGATATTTTCTTTGCCTTTGCTTATGACAAAAATAAATTCTTGAACCCCTGCCTCAAGAGCTTCTTCAACAATCCATTGAATTAATGGTTTTTCTCCAAGAGGGAAAAGCTCTTTCGGCAAAACTTTAGAAAGAGGTAAAAACCTTGTTCCAAGTCCCGCTACTGGTAAAATTGCTTTTTTTATTTTCATAAAAATTTTTAAATTTTACGGATTTTTTAAAAAATGGCAAGAGCTTTTTAAATTTATTTTAATACTTTAACTGGGGCAAAGCTCATTCGATAAATTTTTGAAGGTCCATATTTTTTAAGCAATTTAAGATGAAGTTTTGTTGGATAGCCCTTGTGAATTTCAAGTTTATATTTTGGATATTTTTTTGAATATTTTATCATTATTTTATCACGAGTTACTTTGGCAACAATACTTGCCAGGGCACAATTTAAAACTTTTTCGTCTGCCTTTATCTTTGCTTTTTGATAAATTTTAAAATCAATTTTTTCTTTTTTAAAAATTTCATTTGGTAAAGTTATCTTTCCATCCAAAATTAAAAAAAGTTTCTTTTTTAAATTAACTTTTTTCAAAAGATCTTTAATTGCTCGCACCATGGCAAGTTGAGTTGCTTTTAAAATATTAAGCTTATCAATTTCTTTGGGGCTTGCCTTTCCTGTACCAAAAAAAATTAAAGAAGAGTTTTTTATCTTTTTAAACATTGCTTCTCTTTCTCTTGGAGAAAGTTTTTTTGAATCACGAATTTTACTTTTGCCAAATATTAATTTTTTTATCTTTAAAGTTTTGCTTTTCAAAAGCACTGCCGAAGCAACCACTGGGCCACAAAGGGCTCCTCTGCCCGCCTCATCAAGACCGATAATGTTTTTATTTAAAGCGCCTTCTGACATAAAAACTTTCAACAATCCCAAGGCCAATATATAAGGCAATAAGGTTTGACCCTCCATAGGAAACAAACGGAAGAGGAAGTCCAATAATTGGAACCATCCCAAGGGTCATCCCAATATTAATTGCCATCTCGCTCAAAACTAAAAGAAAAAATCCAACACAAAAGAGGCGCGAAAAATTGTCTTCAAGAGAAATTAAAATTTTATAAAGCCTCCAAAAAAAGAAAAGAAAGAGCCCTAAAAGGATTGAACTGCCCAAAATTCCAAACGTTTCTCCAATTCCTGAGAAAATAAAATCTGTTTCCGCTTCCGGCAAGTATCCAAGTTTAACCAAAGTTTTTTTATTAAAAATTCCTTTACCAAAAAGACCTCCGCTTCCCAAAGCAATTAAGGATTGTCTTATATGATATCCAGTTCCATAAGGGTCAAGATATTTCCTTTGAGGATTAAGATAGGGTTCAAGAAAAGTAATAATTCTTGCTTTTTGATGTTCTTTTAAAACAAAAAACCAAAAAATGATTGAAAGTAAAATTCCTGCAATCAAAATAAAAATAAGGTGTTTTCTTTTTATTCCAGCCACAAGAAGTATTGAAAGCCAAAGCAAAACTAAGGAAAGGGCAGAACCAAAATCTGGTTGCAAAAACACAAGAAAGGTTGGAAAGAAAAGGTAAAGGGCTGAAATCAAAATGTGCTTTGACTGGTACATATCTTGGTGTCTTTGAGAAAAAAATTTTGCAAAAAAGAGGATTAAAAAAATTTTAACTATCTCAACAGGTTGGAATGTAAAAAAGCCAAAAACAAACCAGCTTCTTTGCCCTCTTATTTTGGGAGCAAAAAAGAGAAGACCCAAAAGCAAAACCAAAGACAAAAGATAAAGAATGAAAAGAAAAAGGGAGCTTTCTTTAACTGCTCTGAAATTTATTAAAGAGAAGACAAAAAACAAAAAAATGCCAAAAATTAAAAAAATAATTTGTTTTAAAAAAAAGTTTTGATGTTGAAAACTAAGCGAGAGGCTCCAAAGAAAAACAAGCCCAAAAATAGAAAGAAAAAGGGCACAAAAAAATAGTGAAAAATCGCCAAGAAAAATCAATTTTTTAAATTCTTCCTTTAGCGCCATTGAATGTTTTCAATTTTAAAAATCACTGACTTTGCCGGACTTGCTAAAGTTACTGGTTTTTCAAAATTGCATTCGTTTTGAGGCAAAATGGTTGAACACTGAGTATCTTCTTTAAGTTTAGTAATTTCTTTTCCTTGAGCATCCTGAATTTCAAAAAGATAATTTATCTTTTGAGCCTGGAAATTTTCATTTGGATTTTGAACTTTTATAAAAAGGGTATAGGTAATTTTTCCATTTTCCACTTTTGCCTTAGCATTAAAATCTTTTATTTCAAGGGGCTTTGGAGAAATTACTTCTCTTCTTTTTATAAAATGAAAGATTGAATTTAAAATAAGAAAGATTAAAAGTAAAAAGAAAAATAAAATGTTTATTCTTTTTAAATTTCGATGAAAAGATGAAAGCATAAAATAGATCTAAAAGCTAACCTCAATTGATCTTCGAGTACCTCCATATTCCCCTACTGCTTTGATACAAAAATTTTCAGCGGTGCAACCGTCTTCATCTTTATCTTCATCTTTATTTTTTATCTGGGCACAATACTTTCCTCCAAAAAGCGGACAAAAATTTGGACACGTGCACTCTGGAGGTACTGCAAGTGTTCCTGTCCTTGTGCTCAAAACTTCTTCAATTCCAGAATCGGCGATATAAACTGCCCTAACTGAACTAGTAACTTCTCTTCCAGAAGTTAACTCTCCCCAAAAAATAATTCCAAGTGCTAAGGCTAAAGCCAAAAAGGCACTCAAAAAAACAAGTGTGGTTACCAAAACAAATGATTTTTTTGACATAAAAATTTTATGGTGTATCAACTTCTCTTAAGGAAACGGTTGTCTGGGTTGAAATCGAAGAAATGGTTTTCCCGCTTTTCCCTACTCCTTTAAGGACAATGACTACCCTTGGCTGAAGCTGGTCCTTTGGGCTTTCCCCTCTTAGCCAAAAATTTAGTTTTTCAATTTTTACATTTGCCGAAGATAAAGTTGCTGTTTCAAAGCCTGCCTCCTTTTTAACTCCTTTTTTAAGAAAGTCTCCATCTTTAAAATAGACAACGCATTCATTTTTATAATTTAAAAATTTTATTCCCTCTCCTGAAATTAATTGAGAAAAATTACGATTTGTCCCTGAATTACATTGAAAATTATTGGAAATATCTACCAAGCAATAAGAAAAACCTCTATAATCATTATTTGGCAAAACATCAAGACAAACTCCCTCTTTATCTCTCTTTGCCATTCTCATTTCCCTAGTAATTATTTCCATAACCGCTCTTAAATTATCAGCAACATTTTGGACTTCAATTAATTCTCTTTGTCGCATTGCTCCACGCAAAAAAGTCCCTGAAACCAAGACCATTGCCACTCCAAAAATTGCCACGGTAATTAAAATTTCAAGTAAAGTAAAACTTTTCATATTTTATTTCCAATTATAAAGTTTTTCTTGAATTAATATTTGTTTTTGCTTGTCTCCTTCTTTCCATCTAACAATTGACTTTAAATAAAGATAGGGCTGGGCAGTATTTGGATCATCTTTATATTCAAAAACTAAATATCGATAAAACCTTGTGGGGTCGAAAGTGGGATTATGAAGGTATCTTGAATTATGAAGGTATCTTGAAGTGTGACGATCAAAATAAAGCCTGTCAAATTCATCATTTGGGGTATCTCCTTGCCTGATATTTGCAACCGAATCCATTAAAAAATCAAGGTTACCTGAAAATGGGCAGAAGGATTTATCATTTGGGGTACATTTTGCTGCTGAAGTATTTTCAAGTCCTTCGCTCCAACAACCTTGAGCTGAAGGGTCAAGCCAATTCCCATCTCTAATGTTTCTTGCAAGTTCTATTCCTTCTTGGGCCAAATGGGAAGCAATTAAAAGATTTTTAACTGAAAGTGAAGTCCTAAAAGAAGAAGCAATAAACAAAGCTGCGGCGGCCAAACCAACCCCAATTACAAAAGTAGCAATGATAATTTCAACCAAGCTAAAGGCTTTGCTTGCCATAAAAATTTATTCGACCTCTATTTTCCCCCATTTGTTTACCCTTATTCTCCTTGTTTTATTTGGATCAATAGTTAAAGACACACTAATTCTTGCCTCATTCCATAAGTTGCCAAAAGCATCTTTTAAAGTAATTTCTGGATCTGGAGGGCGAAAGGCAATACTCAAAGAATTTCTTTCCTGCCATGAGATCTCACTTTCACAATTTATATCGCAAACCCTAAGTTTTTCAATTCGTGTTCCGCTCTCAAGCTCAACATTCTGAAAATTTTCGCCACTATCATAAAATCTATCAGAAGTAACTTTTCCATCGGCAAAAAATGAATATTTTTGACGATTTTCGGGAGTTGAAGTATCAAAATACACTCCATAAGCCTCTGGAATAATGGGCTCTGGATCGCCTGGAAACTGAATTAATTTTGCTGCCAAGGCCATATGCTCGACTTTTCTTATGTCTTGAGCAACTTTCTGGGCACTTCTTTGAAGAAGAAAACTTCCTCCTCTTATTCTTGTTAAAGAAAATCCAATGCCTGCCAAAATCCCAACAATTATTAGTGAAACCATTACCTCAACTAAAGTAAATGCCTCTTTTTTTTCTTTTAAATTAGGGAAAATTTGCTCCATTTTTTAAATATTTTAGCAAAAGCGAAACCGCAAAGAAATCCCCCAATATGGGCCAGTGTTGCTATTTGGGGCAAAATTTGAAAAAAGGACAAAAGAAATTGGTAAAGAAGCCACAAAAAAAGAAAAACTCCTGCGGGCAAAGAGATTATTCCCCAAAAAAATCCAAAAAAATTAAGGCACCTAATTTTATTTTTTGAAAAAAACCTTGCATAAGCGCCAAGAATTCCAGAAATTGCTCCCGAAGCCCCAATTAAAGGTAAATTTTTTTGAGAAGAAAAAATTGCAAAAGTTAGAGTTGAGACTATCCCACAAAGAAAATAAAAAATAAGATAAAAAAATTTTTTAAAAGTTTTCTCAATCTTTCCGCCAAAAATCCACAAATACCACATATTGCCAATTAAGTGCCAAAGGCTTCCATGCAAAAAAAGAGAGCTAAATAAAGGAAAAAAACTCTTTTTTTGAAAAAAATCTCTTGGAACAAAACCAAATTTATAAACAATTTCCTCAAGGTTTGGAAAGGTAATTAAAAAAACAATAATATTGAGGGCAATTAAAAGAGTGGTTAAAAATGGCGGAGAATTTTTTGTAGTTTCATCATAAAGAGGAATCATAATTAAAACTTTTTTTCAATCTCAAGAAGACGATTATATTTTGCTACTCTCTCTCCTCTGGCTGGTGCTCCGGTTTTTATAAAATCAGCCCCAATTCCCACAGCAAGATCTGCAATAAAATCATCATTTGTTTCGCCACTTCGATGAGAAACAACAATTTTCCAATTGTATTTTTTTGCCAATTTTGCAGACTCTAAAATTTCGCTTATTGTCCCGATTTGGTTTGGCTTCAAAATAACAGCGTTGCATAAATTAAGTTCCTGAGCTTTGCTTATTTTGTCCGGATTTGAAACTGTTAAATCATCTCCAACAACCAAAATTTCCTTTTTCTTTTCTTTTAATTTCTGGTTAAATTTTTGCCACCCTAAAATATCGTTTTCCGCTAAAGGATCCTCCAAAAGAAAAATTGGAAAAGTTTCTAGAATTTTAAAATAAAATTCAATTATTCCCATATTGGTTAAAATGGTGTCTTCAAAAAAGTAAGTTCCTTTCTGATAAAAATGGCTTGCAGCCAAATCAAGTCCGATTTTTATTTTTGAAAAAAAGTTAAGTTCCTTGGCTACCTTTACCAAAAGTTCCAAAACTTTTTCAGTGCGATTTAAAGGTGGTACAAAGCCCCCTTCAAGTCCTACATTTGAGGAAAGCTTTCCATATTTTGACTCAAGAAATTTTTTTAAGGCTTGATAAAGAGTTGCCCCAATTTCCAAATTTTCTTCAAAGGTTCCCCCTTGAGGTGCTAAAAGAAATTCTTGAACATTTAAATAACTATTTGCATGCTCTCCTCCCTCAACCATTAAAAAAAGTGGAATGGGTAGGCTAACTTTTTTAGTTTGAGAAAGCTCTTGAAGATATTCATAAACCTCTTTTTTTCTTTCAAAGGCCCCGGCTTTTAGGGTTGCGATTGAAATTGGCAAAATTGTATTTACTCCAAGACGGGATTTGTCCTTTGTGCCATCAAGCTTTATTAAAAATTCATCAATCTTTGCTTGGTTTCTTGTGCTTTTTCCTTTGATTTTTGGTCCAATCACCTTTTCAATTATAGAAACTGCCTTTTTTACGCCCTGCCCCAAAAATCTTTGGTTTTCATCTCGAATCTCTTTTGCCTCATCTTTGCCCTTTGAAGTTCCTGAAGGAATTGAGGCAAAAAAGATTCCTTTTTGAGTTTTGAGTTTAACTTTTATTGTTGGAATTCCTCTTGAATCAAGAATTTCAATTGCTTTGACTTCTAAAATTTTTGCCATAAAATTTTACCCTAAATTTAGATCCATCAATTTCAATCTCTTTTTCTAAAAATGGGGTTCCTTTTTGTTTTTCAAAATAAATTTCCTTTGCCAAAATCTTCTTTGAAATCCAAACTTTGTGGATTTTAATAGCTTCTTTTATTTTTAAACCTCCTCCTTCAATTTCAAGCAAAATTTTGTCGGCGACTTTAAGTCCTGCCTCTTTTCTTAAACCCTGGATTTTCCTTATAAATTCTCTGGCAAGTCCTTCAAGCTCAAGCTCTGGAGTAATTTTGGGATTTAAACTTATCTTAAGCTTTCCTTTTCCCTTTTGAAAGACAACTTTTTTCACATTTGCTCCCTCAAGTAAAATTTCTTCACTTTGCTTTGAAATAAAACCAGAAAAGTTTTTGACCTTAAGCTCGCTTAAGGGCTGTCTTAATTTAATACCAATCTTTTTCCTTTCTTTTAAAGCCAAAGAAAGAATTTCTCTAATTTCTTTTATTTCTTTTTCAACTTTTGGCGAAATTAGGCTCTTATCTTCTTTGGGATAATTTTCAAGATGGACGGAAGTCTTTTGCCCAAGTTTTTGATAGATCCTCTCGCTTAAAAAAGGAATGAAAGGAGCAGTAAGTTTTGAGAGGATAAGCAAAATTTCTCTTAAAAGGGCAAAATTTTCTTTACGATCCTGAAATCTTTCTCTTGAAAGTTTTAAATAAAAATTCGAGAAATCTTCTAAAACAAACTCTTCAAGTTCTCTTGCTGCTTCAAAAACAAAATACTTATTAAGGCTTTCTTTTACATTTTTAATAACCCTTTGAAGTCTTGAAAAAATCCAACGATCTAAGACATGGGAAATTAAAGATTTTTTAAACTTTTTTATTCTTTTTGGAGCGTAAAGTTCATAGAAACAAAATGCATTCCAAAGAGGGCGCAAAAACTTGTTCAATAAATTTTTAATATCTTCTTCGTCGAATTTTTTACTTTCCCAAGGTTGATTTATTCTAAAAAAGTACCATCTTAAGGCATCTGCTCCATACTTTTCAACCATCAAAAATGGATTAACCACATTTCCCTTAGATTTTGACATTTTCTCTCCTTTTTTGTCCAAAACATGACCCAAGGAAAGAACGTTTCTATATGAAATTCCGAAACCCAAAGCTGTAGAAATTGCCAAAAGTGTATAAAACCAGCCCCTTGTTTGGTCAATTCCTTCACAAATAAAATCCGCAGGAAACAAAAATCCTTTTTTGATGAAATTTTGAATTTTGAATTTTGAATTTTGAATTTGAGCCCAAGCGAAGGGGAAGTGGCCCTGAGCAAATGGCATTGCTCCTGAATCAAACCAACAATCAATTACTTCGGAAACTCTTTTCATTTTGCCATGGCATTTGGGGCAGAAAAACTCAACTTTATCAATAAAAGGTCGATGGAAATCGATTTCTCCTTTTTCATTTAAGGGTAAGTTTTTAAATTCGAGTTTTCGAAGCTCTCCAGTATCAATAGTTTTGCCTTCTTTTTTTTCTTTAATAAGTTCCTCTCTTGTTTTTCCTTTCATTGCCCCCTCAAGAAGCCATAATGGATCCCCATGGCTTACAATCAAAATGGTTTTATTTTGATGCTTTCTATCAATTTCTGAAATAAATTCAACCATTCGTTTCTGACAATCAAGCCAACTTTCACCTTCGGGAGCTTTTTTATCAAATCGATCGATGGAAAGTGGCATTTCTTTAAAATAATCTTTTTTGGGCCTTCCATGATAAACTCCAAGATTTACATCTCGCAACCGAGGATCAAATTTAATTCTCACGTTCAAAGCTTTAGCTAAAATTTCTGAAGTTTGTTTTGTCCGCAGAAAATCTGAAGAATAAATTAAATCAATTTTTTCTTTCTTCAAAATCTTTGCTACTTTTTCAATTTCCTGAACTCCCTTTTTTGTAAGAGAAATATTTTCTTTTTCCTCTTTGGGATAAACCCTATTTTTCATTTTGGTTTGATAAATAGTTTGGCCATGTCTTAAAATGAAATATTTGTTTGTAGAAAACTTCTGATTAAGAATCTCTTTTAAAGAACCAATGACTTCGATGTGTCCACAATTTTGGCATTTCCAAATAGGAAGTGGTGTTCCCCAATATCTTTCACGTGAAAGTGCCCAATCTTTAACTTCTCTTAACCATTCCCCAAATCTTCCTTCTTTTAAATAATTGGGAATCCAGTTAATTTTGCGATTGTTTTGAATTAAATCTCTTTTAAGAGCGCTCATTTTAATAAACCAGCTCTTTTTCGCAAAATAAAGAAGTGGTGTTTTACATCGCCAACAAAATGGGTAGTCGTGTTCATAAAGCTCTTCTTTAAATAAAAGTCCTCTTTCTTTTAGATCTTGAATAATTAAAGGGTCTGCTTCTTTTACAAAAAGCCCGGCAAATTTTTTAACCTCGTTTTTAAACTTTCCTTCCTCATTAACATTCAAAATTATTGGAAACCCTGGCAAGTTTTGAGTTTTGAGTTTTGAGTTTTGAGTTTTAATCAATTCCATGTCCTCCTCGCCAAAAGCTGGAGCAATATGAACAAGTCCTGTCCCTTCTGCAAGGGAAACAAAATCGGCGGGCAAAATCTCCCAAAGTCTTTCTTTTTTAAAGTCTGGCTGGTAAAAGTTAAATGGGGGCTCATATTTTAAACCAACCAAATCTTTTCCTTTAACTTTCTTTATCGTCTTTCCCTGAATTCCTAAAATCTTGGCTCTCTCTTTTGCTAAAATTAAAATCTCTCCATCTTTTTTAATCATTAAATACTCAAAATTGGGATTTAGAGCAACGGCAACATTTCCTGGTAAAGTCCAGGGAGTTGTCGTCCAAATAAGTAAATAACTAGCTGATTTTGAGATTGAATCTTTGAGCTTAAATTTAACATAAATTGCTTTTTCTTTGATTTTTTGATACCCCTGGGCTACTTCGTGAGAAGAAAGTATTGTTTGACAACGGGGACAGTATGGAGAAACTTTAAAATCTTCATATAAAAGTCCCTTTTCCCAAATTTTTTTAATTAGAAACCAGACAGACTCAATATAACTAGCATCAAATGTAATATAGGGGTTTTCTAAATCGAGCCAAAAACCAATTTTTTTGGTAAGAAAGTCCCAATCTTTTTTATTGTCAAGAACTATTTTTCTGCAAAGAGAATTAAACTTTTCGATTCCATATTTTTCAATATCTTTTTTTGTTTTAATTTGAATTCTTTTTTCGGCCTCAAGTTCCACGGGCAAGCCATGAGTATCCCAACCAGCTTTTCTGGGCACAAAAAAGCCGTCCATTGTCTTGTAGCGCAAAATGAGGTCTTTGAAAGATCGACTTAAAACGTGATGGATGCCGGGCTGAGCATTTAAAGTTGGTGGTCCTTCAAAAAAAACAAAGGTTTTTCTTTTATCTTTTTTGAGTGTTTTGTCAAAAATTTTGTTTTTTTCCCAAAATGATAAAATTTCTTTTTCTTTTTGAGGAAAATCCAGCATAAAAAACTTATTTAAATTTTAAGGGTTCGAATAATTTGAGTTTGAGGTATAATTCTTTGGGAACCAGTTTCCATATTTCTTACAATTATTTTCTTTTCACTAGCTTCTTTTTCTCCCAAGATTAATGAATATTCCACACCAAGTTTTGCTGCCAGTTTTAGCTGGGAGCTCAGGCTATCCTTTTCTAAAGCAAAGGCTATTTTAATTTTTTTTGCATAAAGTTCATCCAAAATCTCTATTGCATTAAGTTTTGCCTTATGACCAAGCTGAACCAAAAATGCCTTAGCTTTTCCTTCAAACTCAATTTTTCTTTTGTGAAGATTTGGAGAAATTTTAAGCTCCTCCATTAAATTTTTAATTCGCTCAATACCTCCTGCTCCTCCAAGGGCTCCTTCGGTTTTGCCTCCAAGTTTTTCTATGAGGTCATCGTATCTTCCGCCCCCTATTAAAGTATCTCTTTTTTCTTCCATTTCAGATGGTTTAATTTCAAAAACGGTCCTTTGATAATAATCAAGCCCCCGGGCTAAATATGGGGAAAGAAGATAAGGAATTTTGAGCGCTTTAAGATAAAAGGTTACTTGACTAAAATGTTCTTTGCATCCATCGCAAAGATATTCAGTTATTTTTGGAGCAAGTCTTGCTATCCTTTGGCATTTTTCTTCTTTGCAGTCAAAAATTCTAAATGGATTTTTTTGAATCCTTATTTTGCAAAGAGAGCAAAGGGATCGTTTGCGAGAACTGAAATATTTTTTTATTGTTTTTAAAAAATAGGGCTGGCATTCCCTGCATCCAAGAGAATTAATTTCAACATTGACTTTTTCAATTCCAAGCCTTTTTAAAATCTGCAAAAACATTTTAATCAAAATGGCCTCTGAAATTGGATGGGTGCTTCCAAATATTTCAAAATTAAATTGGTGAAATTGGCGAAGCCTTCCCTTTTGAGGTCTTTCATATCGGAATAAAGGTCCCTGGCCCCAAAGTTTCACTGGTTTTGATTCCTCTTCAAGGCCATGTTCTATAAAGAGCCTTACAAAACTTGGGGTGAATTCTGGTCTTAAAGCGACATTTTCTCCGCCCCTTGTTTTAAATGTGTACATTTGTTTTTGAACAATTTCAGTAGCTTCTCCAGTTCCTTTAATAAAAAGTTCAGCTTCCTCAATTACTGGAGTTTCTACTTTAGAAAATCCATAAAAATTAGCGACGCTTTGAGCTTCTCTTAAAATAGCTTCAAAATATTCCATTTCTTGAGGTAAAATATCTGGCATTCCAGCCAAATGTTTAAAGCGTAGTTTGCTCATAAATTGGGGGCTTAAAAATTTCAATTCCTCCTTTAAAACTTATGCCAACTAAAACTTTTCCAACGATATTTTTTCTGGATATAGGTCCCCAGGTTCTTGAATCTGAAGAGTGCTCTCTGTTATCTCCTAAAACAAAATATTCATCTTCTTTCAAAGTAACTTTCAAATCCCCATAGGTTTCCCCGGAAGCGTAACTTTCTTCAAGAACTTTGCCTTGAGGAAACTTGTCATTATATAAAATGACTTTATTGTCTTTAATTTCTATCGTCTCCTTGGGAAGTCCAATAATTCTTTTAATAAAATAATATCCAGAGGCTTTGGGATTTTTAAAAACGATCACTTCTCCTCTTTGAGGGTCTCTAAATCTGTAGCTAAGTTGATCAATAATTAAATATTCCCCTGAATGAAAGTTTGGCTCCATCGAAGCTCCCCTTACCAAAAAGGGCTGAAAGAGAAAGATCCTTATTGGAATAACAACTAAAACAACAAGAGCAATCGTTTCCAAAAATTCTTTTAAAAAAGAGAGAAATTTATTCATAATAACTCTTGCTATTTTACCATAAACTTCATTTTTTTTCAATGTTATGATAGAATTGTAAAAAATTTTATGGACTATTTTGAACTAAATAAAGAGTTTAAAAAGGACCTTTTTTACCCAAATTTAAAGAAAAAAAGAAAAGTTTTGATAGAATTTTTAAGAATATTTGTAATAGGTTTTTTTGCCTGCCTCGCTTTATTTTTAAGTTTGTCTTGGGTGGGAAAGGGCAAAGTTTTGGAAAATAAAGCCGAGCTCCTTCAAAATATAGAAAAACCAGTAGAAATTAATTCTGCCACTTCAAATTCTTTCATTTCGGACCCCTGGCAGCTTTCTTCTTTTGAAAGAGATCAGAAACAGAGAATAAATTTCCTTTTTCTTGGAATTCCTGGAGAGCCTTGGCCGGGCGCTTATCTTTGCGATTCAATTTTGCTTGTATCTTTGAATCCTCAAAAAAAGATGATCACTTTCATCTCCATTCCTCGGGATCTTTTGGTAAAAATTCCTGGTCAAAGTTGGGAAATTAAAATCAATAGTCTCCTTGCTTTAGATTCTGGAAAGGACTTGATCAGAAAAGCAGTTTCCGAGGTTACTGGAATTTATCCTCCTTATTTCCTCATTTTGGAACTTTCTTCCTTTGAAAAGATAATTGATCTTCTTGGAGGAATTGATATTGAAGTGAAAGAAGATATTTTTGATCCTTATTTCCCAACACCAGACAGAGGCTATGAAACTTTTGCCCTCAAAAAGGGGCTTTGGCACCTTGATGGAAAAACAGCGTCGAAATATGTAAGAACAAGACATGAAGCGCTTGGAGATCTTGCAAGAATCGCGCGGCAACAACAAGTTTTAAAAGCGATTTTTGAAAAATCCAAAACGATCGATGCCTTTAAAGATTTCAAAAAAATACTTGAATTTTTTGAACTTTTACACGGGCATGAGAAAACTAATTTAAAAATTTCGCAGATTAAAGAGCTGTGGGAACTCTCAAAAGTACTCAAAGATGAAAATTTTCAGTTTTTTACTTTAACCTTCCAGGGCGAAAATCCTCTTTTGGTACCCAAAAAAGTATTTTTGGGTAAAAATTTGTCAGATGTTTTAATTCCAAAAGAAGGGATGTTTAATTATTCGGCAATTCAAAGGGAAGTAGAAAAACTCACTATTTAAAAAAATGCTCAAGCAGGTAATTGTTGTAAGAAAAGATTTAAAAATAGGCAAGGGAAAACTAGCAGTCGAAGTAGCCCACGCCGCAGTTACTGGGGCTGAAATAAGTCCCTGGAGCGAAAAGTGGAAAGAAGAGGGCCAAAAGAAAGTTGTTTTGTGTGTAAAAAATTTAAATGAAATGCTTTCTCTTTATAAAAAAGCAAAAAAAGCTAAATTGCCGACAGGAATTATAGAAGATGCTGGTTTAACACAAGTAAAAAAGGGCACAAAAACCGTCCTTTTTATTGGCCCAGCTCCAGAAAAAGAGATTGATAAAATTACCAAGGATTTGCCGCTTTTATAAAAAACCCTGGTGGTGACTCTTAAAACTTCCCGGATTTCCAGGAAGTCCTAAGGTCAATCTGGAAGAGACTTAGGAGGTATCATCCCTTCCAGACCCTTTACCACCAGGGTCTTATAAATAAAATAGCTAAAATTTTATTTTTTGTCAAGAGGAGGATTCTCTTCAATTGGAAGCCTGAAAATTAAAATTAAAAGTATAAAAATACTTACTAAAATTCCAAGAGAATAAAGACCAGCCCCAATTGCCATCCCTATTCCGGCCATCGTCCACATTGTCGCCGCAGTTGTTAGTCCTTCAACTCTTCCTTGCCTTATTAAAATAATTCCCCCAGCCAAAAATCCAAGACCAGTAACCATCCCAGCAGCTATTCTTGAAGGATCTCCTCCCAAAAAACCTTCTTTCGAAAGAATTGCAAAAAGTGCTGATCCAGCAGCTAAAATAGATAAAGTTCTTGATCCCGCTTCCTTCCCGATTCTTTCTCTTTCAATACCAATAATGTAGCCCAAAAGTCCAGCTAAAACTACTTTACAAAAAAGTAAAAAGGTTTGAGTTAACTCAGGGCTCATATATGAGAAAGTTTTAACTAATTTTATATACCTCAAATCCTTCTTTTACTGGTTCAATGACCAAAAGTCCAATTTTATCTCCTTTTTTTGCTCTTTTAATCGGTTTGTGCTCAATTTGGATCGAAGTTACTTCTTGTTCAAACTCTTTCTCTCCTTTTTTTAATTTAATTCGATCTCCAATTTTTAAGCTTCCTTTGAGTTCAACGATTGCTGCCTTAACTTTTGGATAGTAATGAATTACCTTACCAATAAGTTTTTCCATTTTTTATTTTACTCCTTGACCTTTATTTTTTTATGGCACATTTTCTCTTGAAAGTAAAGCCTCGGGAATTTTCCAATCCTTGGCTTTTTTGACAAAAAACTGAAAGGCTGTTTTTGGATTTTCAATAAGAGATTTTGCCAAATCTAAATCTTGTTTAAAAACAAGGGCATCCTTGGCTTCTTCATTGCCAAAAGAATATGTTTCAGTATATCCCTCAACCATTGCTATAATTTTACCTGGCGTTTTACCTTTATCTTCAAAGAAAAGATGTAAAAAGTTTCCTGGCTCAAATTTAAGATACTGGTCATCGCTTTTTGAAATTCTTTTTAAAATTTCCTCACTTGAAAGAGTAAAATTATGGTTTTGAACAAAAGATGGTTTTAAAGCGATTTTTTCATATTTTGGAGAAGGGGTATCATCTAAATAAATCTCTGAAATCTGAAATAGAAATGGGGTAGATTTAATTAAAAGTTCCAAACTATCGCTTTGATTATCAATTTCAAAAGCAAAAGTGTGCCAAACATAGGGATTACCAAATTTTAAAGTGGCAACCTTAGAGAAATCCCCATTTACTTTTTGATAAACTTCCAAATTGCCAAAGTTTTCTGCAAAGTTCCAAAGCTTTGCAAAAATATCTTGATTTTCTTGAAGCATCTTTTCTAAAACTTTATTTAACACCGGAAGGTTTGAAATTTTAACTAAGGATTTTGCCAAACTTACATTTTGATTTAAAATTGAATATCCCTTCTTCTCTGGACCTTCAATAAGAGTAACAAGCTCTCTCCAGGCAAAGCTTACTATTCCTGTTTCTTTGGCTTTTATGGCTATTTTCACTTTTCCTTTATTCACTTTATCAAACTTAACAGAAATGAAATCACTTTCTGGTGGATTTATAAGATTAATTTTTGAAAGATCAGTGACCCAAAACTTATCTTCGCAAGACAAAGCAGAAGTAAAGTCTTGGCCAAAAGCATTTTTAACTTCATTTGGATATTTCTTTTGCGAGAAAAGATAAATTTTGCCATCCTGAGAAGGAATTGGAAACGCATTTTCATTGCTCAATATTTTTAAAAGATAGATATTATCAATATATTGATTCTCGGGAAATATTTCCCACAAAGCAATTTTATAGTATCCATTTTGAGGTTGGATTTTTTCCAAAAACCCAAAAGATTTTCCCTCAAGAAGTTGATGGGGCTGAGTATCGTTTACGGCCATTTCAGGAAAATATTTTTTGCCATTAAATGAAAAAAGGAGAGCGCATCCTGGTGGTGGCGAAGGGGGTGGTTCGCTTGGTGGTGGTTCGCTTGGTGGTGGTTCTGCTTGTGTCCAAAAACATTGAGTTCCACCAGTACCAGTTCCCGCACTATTTGTGGCATAAGCTTGATAACAATAATAGGTATCGGAGGAAAGCCCATAAAGGGTGTAAGAATAAGTTCCTACTCCTCCAATGCCAACATTAACTACATTTGGCATACTCGTTGAAGAATATCCCCAACGAAAGTATCTTGTTGGATTTTCTCCTCCGGTGCTATCAATGCTACCATTTAAGGTAGCCGAAGTTGTGCCAATATTTGATGGAGAAAGGGTGGTTACCGATGGAGGGTTAATGCATTCATTTAAAGAAACGCAGGCTGGGCGATAAATTCTAAATTGGAGCCATTCATTTTCCGTTTTTACTGGAACAAAAATGTCGCGAGTGCAATTATTTACAACTATTTTACAAACTCCAAATTTATCTATCCTTTGCTGACCTCCAACCGCAATCCGATAGGAATCCTGAGCAAAAGCAGGCAAGAAAAGCGCTAAGATGATTAGAGAAAGCAAAAATAAACTTCTTTTCATAAAATTTTGTGTCTTTCAACCCAATTTTTTGGAGTCATATCTAAATTTCCTTTCAAAATTGCCCCATATCTTAAAATTTTTTTCCCAATCCTTTTTTCTTCAATTTTCATCAGATCGTCAAAAGAGTTGCCGGCTAAACCAATTTTTGCTTTTCCTTCTTCAAAATAAATATATTTTGGCTGATCTTTGTCGCGAAAAACAACCAAAGTGCGAAGTCCTTTTTCGTCCTTTGCCTGATATCTTAAAATTCCACTTTCATATTTATTAAAATCTAAAACATAAAGTGCAAAAACTGCAAAATCTTCTGCTTTGCCTTTTTTAAGTTGGAAAAAAACTTCAGGTTCCATGGCGATTTTTCTCTCACCTTCTTCTAAAGTAAAATTTTTGTTTAGAAAATCAAGAAGCAAATCAGGGGTCCTGAGGGTTAAAACTTTTGCGTTAAATTCTTCAATTACTTCAAGGGGGAGGTCTATTTTTTTTGGAAGTTGAGAAATGGTAACCTCATTTTCGCTCAAAGTTGGAGTTTTGGGCTTTCTTTGCCAAAGAGCTAAAAAGAGAGTTGATAAAACAAGCACCAAAATAATTATTCCAATTAAAGCCAATTCCCTTTTTTTCATAAGTAAATTTTTATTTTTCTTTTAAACTTTCGATCTCTTCTTGTTGTGCTTTAATTGCCTCAATTAATGCGGTAACTAATTTTGCATAATCAACCGATTTAATCCCTGTTTTTGGATTTTGGAAAACTACTTCAGGAAAGATTTTTTCCACTTCTTGGGCAATAAGTCCAATGGATTTTTCGTCGCTATCTTTCCAAACAAATGACACTCCTTGAAGTTTTCTCACTTTCTCCAAAATTTCTTTGGAGTCCAAATTTTGGATATCTTTTTTAAGGGCAATATCAGAAGAGTAGTAAAATCCTTGAGCAATTACCTCCCCAGCTACTTCAAGTTTTCCTCCAGGAGTTGTTGTTCCAATACCAATTTTGGCATCAGTCGTTTGATACAAAATTGAATTCGAAAGAGAGGTACCTCCGGTCCACAGAGGCAGATAATTTGCTGTTCCAGAACCTGAAAGGCCACCTGGAGGAGTTTGACAAGTTAAAGTTGAAGAAACTGAAGTTACAAATTGTCCTGCAGGACAGGCTGGAGGAAAATTGGTTAATCTTTGCCAAGGAACAGAACCTCCCTGCAATGTTCCCGTAAAGCGAATATCTCCACTTACGTCAAGTTTATAGGCAGGAGTAGTGGTACCAATACCAAGCCTTTTATTGCCTGCATCCCAAAAAAGGTCTGCATCAGAGGTCAAAGTATCGGCAGCGCTCCAGAAAGCAATCCTTGTGGCGGTCCCACTACCTTTAACTGTTCCTTGGGGAATTGGCTCACAAGTAACTGTGCCATCAGCATTGATGACTCGAATAGCATTACCTGCTTGACAGGTGCCAGTAACTCTTCTTTGAAGATAATTAGTATCCGCTGAGAGAGTAATGTTGCCAGAAGTTCCTCCTCCAGTAAGTCCAGTTCCAGGAGTAACTCCAGTAATTGTACCAATGGTAAGACAACTTCCTCCAGAGGTTACAATTCCTCCAGAAATAGTAATTCCTGAGGGAGTTTGTCCGGCATTGCAACTTAATGAAATTCCAGGAGTTCCTCCTATTCGATAAACGCTACTTCCTCCAATGTTAATATCTCCACTTACATCAAGTTTATAATTAGGGTTTGTTGTACCAATACCAACCTTACCAGCTGAAGTTAAAGTGACTACATTGCCATTTAATGTTGAGCTAAAAAATCTTAGCTGGTCAGAATCTCCAGAGACCCAAGAGATCCATGATTTTCCTCCGGCAACAAGTTGAAGAGAGGCCTGGTCATTTGAACTTGTGCCTGAGCTTTCAATCCTTATCCTTTGAGAACCAGAATCTCCATAGATATGGAGTTTTTGAGTTGGATTTGTTGTTCCAATGCCAATTTTAGCATCGGCTGTTTGATAAATCACTGAACTTGTTAAACTGGTAGCGGAGTTCCAAATTGGGAGATAATTAGCGGTTCCGCTTCCGCTTATGCCTGAAGGAGCTTGACAAGTTAAAGTTGAAGAAACTCCGGTCACAAATTGGCCTTGAGGGCAAGCTGAAGGAAAGCTGGTTAATCTTTGCCAAGGAACAGAACCTCCTTGCAGTGTTCCCGTAAAGCGAATGTCTCCTGCGATATCGAGAGAGTATTGAGGTAAAACTCCAATACCAACTTTTCCCTCTTTAGTGATGCCCAAAAGTCCGGTTAAAGTATTTTCTCCTTTATAAAAAACTAAAGTATCTTGGGAAACTCCAATATGGAAAAGTTCACTTGTTTGAGGATTTTCTTTCCGATCAAAAGTAATAAAAGGTAATGTATCGCCTTTCAAAACTACTTTTCCATTTCCACTCTCTGGAGCTAAGGTGCCAACGCCCAGATTTCCAGAAACCGAAACATTTTTCCCAATAATCGTTGCTTCAGGAGCGCCAATGGTTAAAATTCCAATTCCAAAACCCAAACCAAGTCCGATTAAAATAATTAAAAAAGTAAACTTTAAATTTTCTTTCATTTTATTTTTCTTTCCTTTTTAATTACCTCAATTAATTTTTTAACCAATTTTTTTGGATCTCTCTCAAAAACAATTTTCCCCCACCCTCGATACATTTTAGGAATAAGTTTTTTTATTTCGTCAGCAGTTCCTCCAGTACCTTCTAAAACACCAATTGGCTTTCGATCTTCAAAACCAATAGTGAACTCATTTAAAGTACCCATTCTCCCACAAATCACAATTATTCCATCCGAAGCTCGAGTCATCAAAAGGTTCCTACCTGCATAGTGAAAACCGGTATAAACAATTACATCAAAAAAGTCTATTGGAAGACGGTAAGTTTTTATATGAGCTTTCTCTGAAGCTGCTGGAGAAAATCCAATGGAAAGACCGTTGGCTTCCTTTGCCCCAATTGCTGCCCAATAAGGAATCCCAGTGGTTGCTCCAGTAATCAAAATTCCTCCCTGCCTGGCAATTTCTTTTCCAACTTCTTTGGCTAAGATTAATGCTCTTTTTTCGCAATGACTAGTTTCAGCAGCTCCTGAGACGCAAATTCGATAACGAAATATTGGGCTCATAAAATGACGAATATCATAATTTTCATTTTAAGGCAAGGTTGGCGGAACTTCTTTCCAAATGGGCAAAGGCAATCTAACAGTGATTCCTGAAGAAGCTCCTTTGGAAATCTTACAACAGCCAGGCCCACAACCAAAAGTTTTATCTTCTAGTTTAAGGTTTTTATTTGTCGCTTTTAAAGTAACTGTTTTTGCTCCAGCACTTTTGAATTTGACCTTGGGGTTTTGGCAAAATGGATAAAGCGAGCAAGGACACTCTGGGTTTTCTGAACACTCAGCGTCTGGAATAATCCATTCCCAAGATTTATCGCTTTGAGGATCAAATTTGGTCTTATCAAAAAAACTAACTTCTTCGTCAAGACTTATTTCCTTTGGCCACCAAATAAAATCAGTTTTTGGAAAACCTTGAGGTGGAGTTTGAAAGTTTTGAGCGTTTGACCAAAATGACCATTTACCTTCGGTTTTCACTTTTACTCGCCAAAAATAAGTTTGATTGTATTTTGGATGATCATCTTGCCATTTGGGTAGTGTTTCCCATCCTTGAATTGTATAAGGATATCTTGGCCAAGACCAAGAAATTTCGCCGCTATCAAACACAATACTGTCTGGAGAAAAGTCCTCTTTGGTAGCGATTTGAAGCTGAATTTCATCAAAAGCAAAGGGAACTTCAAAGAAAAATTGGGGTTTTAGATCATTGACGCAATAATACCATTCATGGGACAAATTTGTCGGTGGACAGGGACTACTTTGACATCCTAGGTCCTTGCAGCAAAATCCCCCAAAACACTCTTCGTTGTTTTTACATGAAGCTCCATCTTCTTTTTGGCAGGTAAAACTTCCTCCAGAAATTATTTGAGAACACCCAGATTTACTGTCACAAACTTTTGCCCAATAATTTTGGGAAAAATATTCACCAAGGGGGCAGGCATAAGAAGCTTGGGGGTCAGTAAAATACCAAGAGCTACTTGCTGTAAGACAATTTGTAGTCAAGTTGGGACTACAATTTTGGCAAAATGCGTCTTTACAAATATAAAGTTTTAAAGTATCTCCAGCATCGGGGTCTGATGCTTTCGAAGAAAATAAAATTTGAAACCCTGCTTTTTGAGGATCTGGATTGTCAAAAACAGCGGCAATACTTGGAAGAGTGTTACAAGGACCTGTTTGGCATTTTCCATCGCAACAAAATCCTCCAAAACATTCCTCGCAAGCTCCATTTGGGCAAGTGCAAGGGCAATTATCGGCTTTCTTAACAGTGAAACTTCCACCAGATAGGATCTGAGCAAGCGCTGGAAAAGAAAAGCGAGAATTTTTGAAAATTTTAAAACTAAAAGATAAAAGGGAGATTAAGAAAACCAAAAGACAAATTTTGAAAAGATTTTTGGCGCTATTTTTCATTTTAAATTTATTTTACCATTAAAATGTCTGCCTTACAATACTGCCATTTTGGCCACTATATCTTCCTTCTCCTCCATTAACAAAGATTCCTCCGCTAAAGCTATCTACTTTCCTATACACCGCTACTCTTCCTCCAGCTCCTCCTCCACCTCGAGCTCGATCATAAGTTTTACAATAACCTACCATTCCTGATCCTCCATTGGCAATGATTTTTCCTGAGCCAGAGAAGATATTTGTTTGAATTAAAACTGATCCTCCTGATCCTCCGCCTCCAGCAGTGTATCCATAATATTTGCATTCTCCATCTTCTCCAGAGGCATTTATTTCTCCATTTAAAGTGAAATTATTTGAAACTTCAATTTTTACTTTTCCTCCTCCTCTACCTCCTTTGGCTCGGTAATACTCGGGACGGGAGTTACAATAACCATACCAGTAATAGCTACAGGCTCCTCCTCCACCAGAACCCAAGTCATTTGGAAGGAGGAGTGATCCATAGGCTGATCCTCCTTTACCAGGATAGCAAGTAGAGGAAGATTTACATGAACCATCTCCTCCATTTCCTCCATATCCTCCTCCTGCTCCTCCAACATACAATGAATATCCTGAATAGCTTGGACCTCCTCCTCCAGGCCCTTGACCATTTTGATATCCATCTCCTCCAAGATATCCTTTAGCAAAGGCATCTATTTTGGCACCAGATTGAATTTCAAGATTTGAAGCACGCAAAAGAGAAATGTTGGCAGAAATTTGGCCACCGCTTTCAATAACTACATTTCCTCCCATCTCAATTGAAATAGAGTGGCTTGGATCTGCAGTTTGAAGTTTGCCGTTTTGCCTGATTATAAGATTTCCTGAACCAGAAATTTTTTCTCCATCTGATAAAGTTTTTGTTGAAGTAACATAGCAAGTTGTTGAAAGAGTGCCAGAGTCACAGGAAAAAGCAGCTAAAGCAATTTTTGAAACAAAAAAGAGAAGAAGGCAAGCAAATAAAGAGAATTTCTTTAACATAAAGTGGCTTTACTTTACAACCATCACTCCTTTTGGTTTTTCTTTTCCTTGAACTTCTAAATCAAAAAACCGATACTCTCCGGGATTTTCTGGAGCAAAAAATACAATTCCTCTTGTTGTTTTTGGCTCAACAATAATTTTCACTTTCTCAAGCTCTTCTTTTTCAAAAATTAAAGAATGGAAGTTGTTATCAGTTGAAGATAAAACCAAGGTTACCTTTTGGCCTTTTTTAACTTCAAATCTGTCTGGTTTAAACCCATCTTGGGAAACTTCGAGTAAAATTGCTCCAAAAGGAATATCTTTTTTTTCAAGAGGCGGAGTATAAAAAGGGTTTTGTGGGTCAATGCCCTTTAAAGGATTTTCTTTTTTGGGAGGAGTTTTCTTTTCAATTCTTTGCCAATTTACCCAAATTAAGGTAAAAATTAAAACTAAAATTAAAATAACCCCAACAAAATTCTCAGCTTTTTTCACAATCTTTGCTTTTTTTTGCGACCTTTTTAAAATTTTAAAAAAGCGAGCGTTTTTTTCAAGCCCCTTAAATCCAAAATCTTAAAATCCATTGAATTCCAAAATGTCCAGATAAAGCCAGGGCCAAAGAAGCGATTAATTTTCCCAAAAAACAGGCAAAAAAGAATTTTTTTAAATCAAAATTTACCAGTCCCGCCACAAGACCAATTAAATCAAAAGGCAAGGGAGTTGCAGCAAAAATAAAAGTTGCAAAAAACCCACCATATTTTAAAAAAAATCTTTTTACCCTTTCAATTTCTTTTTCTCTTTTTTTTGAAAATTTTTTGGTCACCTTTTGGGCTCCAAGGCCCGCAAAATAGCCGGTAAGTTCTCCGATACTTCCCCCAAGAGCAGCAAAAATGGCAACCGAAAAAGGATTTAAAACCCCGGCACTACCAAAAATTAAAGCACTCACTGGCAGTGGGAAAAAAATCGTTGCTGAACCAAAAAGAGAGACCAAAAATACTCCAAGATACCCAAAGGCCAAAAGATAAATTAAAAAATTCTCCATAGATGCTAAAACTCTAAAGGAAAGTTTTCTTTTGTCCAGGAAATAAGTTTAAGAGTCTCTTTTGCAAGACCGTCCGCCCAAAGAATAATAAAAAGAAGGTATCTTTCTTTCCCTTCCTTGTCTTTTGCCTTAAATATGAAAACTCCGGTATATTTTGCTTCATCAAGATAGCCTCCTTTTCCACCGACAAAACTTTCTACTTTAGAAAAGATATTTTTGTTAGTAAGCTTTTGGGGATCAATTTTTTCTGGAAAAAGGTTTTCCGGACTTTCTCCACGAGTAATCTTTAAAATTTCTGGCCGTGAATTCAAAATATATTTTGCTAAATAAAAAAGGTCCTGGACTGAAGCTACATTTCTTGGGTCAAAACCACTTGGATCAAAAAACTTCGCATTTTTCATAAAAATTTTTTTTGCTATTTGATTCATCAAGCTCACCGTCTTTTCCCTGCCAAGATAGGATCCAATAGCCTCAGCAGCATCATTGGAAGATTCAATTAAAAGGGGATAAAGAAGATCTTTAATTTTGATTTTTTCTCCTTCTTTAAGGACTGAAGTGGTGCCATAAGCCTGGAGTATCTCCTTTGTAATTAAAATTTCTTCGTTTAAAGGAAGGTTTTCAATTGCCAAAATAGCGGTCAAGAGTTTGGTAACTGATGCAATTGGTAAAGGAGTCTGAACATTTTTTTGAGCTAAAACTTCAGAGGAAGTTAAATCGACAATTAAAAAACTTGAAGCATTAACCTGAGGAGGGGGTAAATTAGGAACATTTTTTGGTGGAGGCAAAAGTACCAAGGCGCTTGAAGCTATCTTTTCTTGGCTACCATGGTGATTTTTAACAGAAATTTTTTTCCCAAAAAAAAATGAAGAAAAAATAAGCCCGCAAAGAAGAAGTGAAATAAAAATTGTCTTTTTTTTACCGCTCATAATTTTTTAAAAAATTTTTCTTGCTATTTTATAAAAAATATACCACAGTTTTTGAAAAACAATTTCTTTCCCCTCAGGATATTGAATTTCCTTTCCTATTTTTTCTTTTAAAATTTTTAAACTTACAAATCCTCTTTTAAACCTCGAAAGTCCTGGCAATTTTTGGTCATCAATTCCCCACAAATCATAAAATGAAATTCCAAGGTTTTTTGCTCTTTCAATTTGCATCCATTGAAGCAAATGTGGAGCCATTAAATTTCTAAATTTATAATCTGAACCTCCTTGAAGGCAGATCATTTCCTTTCCAAAAACCAAAACTAAGTTTGTAGCAATAAATTTTTTTTGATAAATCGCAAAAAAAACTAAGGGCTGAAAATAATTTATAGTTCCCTCTTTTTTGCTTGGCTTTCCAAAATCAAAAAGAAGAGTTTTGTAATATTCTTTTGGATGCAAAAAAAACTTTTTTCTTTGACTCGATTTCTTAAGGAGCCTCCAAAATATTTTAAAATATTTCTCTTTTTGGTTACTATCCAAATCCTGAAAGTTTACTTCTTTCACTTCAATCCCCTTTTTCTGGGCCACTTTAATATTATAGCGCGTTTTATGATGGAGGTTTTCAAAAATTACTTCAAGAGGAGCTGAAAGTTTTAAAATTAAAGTTTGCTGAGGTTGAATTCTTTTGGTTTGGGGCACAAAAATATCAAGAAGAGGAAGGGTAGTTTTCGGTTCAATTTTCAAAAAGAAAGCTCTCTCTTTTTTTGCCATTTTTTTAAGTTCGGAGGTCAAAATTTCCAAAGCCTTTCTTTTGCCCTTCAAAAAAATATCTTGCGAAAAAACAGGTCCAAAAGGGATATAAAAAAAAGTTTTGCCAAGAAAAAGCTTTTCTAAGATTATCTGGGCCAGCATTACTTTAATCCCTTTTCTTAAAAGAGCGATCCTCCAGAGTTTTTTCCCAAGTTTTTTTTGAAATTCTCCCCATTCAAAAGACTGAAGAAAACTCCCCTCGTTTTGCAAAATAAAATCGTTCCACTCTTTTTCATCTTCTAAAAATTTAATTTTCATAGGGTTTAAAAGTTTGTATAATATAAATTGGAAAAAATCAATGTTTAAAACTCATTTTCCATTTTCGCCCATTCCGCCCCAAAGAGAAGCGGTGGAAAATTTAGCCAAGGGAATAGAAAGCGGTCTTCCTTATCAGGTTTTACTTGGAGTTACCGGTTCCGGTAAAACCGCAGTGATGGCCTGGACAATTGAGAAAGTTAAACTTCCTACCTTGGTTATTTCCCACAATAAAGTTTTAGCTGCCCAGCTTTACCAAGAATTTAAGGAAGCTTTTCCCGAAAACGCAGTGCACTATTTTGTGTCTTATTATGATTACTACCAACCCGAGGCTTATCTTCCAGAAACAGATACTTACATCGAAAAGGATGCCAAAATAAATGAAATTATTGATAGGTTAAGACATGAAGCAGTCCAAAGCCTTTTCACGCGCAACGACGTGATCATTGTTGCTTCGGTTTCTTGTATTTATAACATCGGTTCCCCTGAGTTTTATCAAAAAATTTCTTTAACTTTAAAAAAGGGGCAAAGAATTGGACGTGAAGAGTTTTTGATGCACCTGGTCAGACTTCAATACCAAAGGGAAGAAATTGATTTTAAGCCTGGAAGTTTTAGAATTAGAGGCAACTTCATTGAAATTTTCTCCCCTACTGGCAAAAGCATTTTGAAAATCTCAATCGAGAAAAATGTTCTTAAGAGGATTTTTATCGCTACTTCAAAGGAGAATGAAATCAAAAGTGGTAGCTTAAAAGAAATTGAAGAAGCCTACCTTAAATTTAAACCTCATTTTGAAGAAATTGATTCTTGTAAAATTTTCCCCGCAAAATTTTGGATTAGTCCAGAAGAAAAATTGGAGCTTGCAATTTCAAATATTAAGCTTGAACTTCAGGAAAGGCTTAAGGAACTCAAAAAAGCAAAAAAATTTCTTGAAGCGGAAAGACTCAAAAAAAGAACTTTATATGACCTTGAAATGATTAAAGAAACTGGGTGGTGCCATGGAATAGAAAATTATTCAAGGCACCTTGAATTTAGAGAACCCGGAGAGCCCCCATTTACTTTGCTTGATTACTTCCCAAAAGATTTTTTAGTTTTCATTGATGAATCTCATATGACCATTCCCCAGCTTAAAGCAATGTATCGAGGCGATAGGCAAAGAAAGGAAACTTTAATTGAATATGGTTTCCGCCTTCCTTCCGCCCTAGACAATAGGCCCTTGAAATTTGAAGAATTTATAAAAAAAGTGAATAAAGTCGTTTTTGTTTCGGCTACTCCGGGGCCTTATGAGATGCAAAAAGTTAAAAAAGGAAAGGCAAAACTTGTGGAACTTCTTATCAGGCCCACAGGGCTTTTGGATCCCAAAATTGATGTAAGACCGGCTACTCCAAAGGCCAAAAATGAAAAAAGCCAAGTAGAAGATTTAATTTGTGAAATTCAAAAAGCGGTAAAAAATAACGAGAGAGTTTTGGTAATCACTTTAACCAAAAGACTAGCCGAAGAGCTTTCTTCTTTCCTTGAAGAAAGAGGTATAAAAGTAACCTATCTTCATTCAGAGATCAAAACTCTTGAAAGGCCAGATATTTTAAAAAAACTAAGACTTGGAGAATATGATGTAATTGTTGGAATAAATCTTTTAAGAGAGGGGCTTGATCTTCCTGAGGTAGCTCTTGTAGCTATTTTAGATGCTGATAAGGAAGGTTTTTTAAGAAACGAAACTACTTTAATTCAAACAATGGGAAGAGCGGCAAGACATCCAAATGGAAGAGTAATTTTGTATGCAGATAAAATAACTTCTTCAATGAAAAAAGCAATTAAAGAAGTTGAAAGGAGAAGAAAAATTCAAATGGAGTACAACAAAAAACATGGAATTATTCCCAAGGGAATTCAAAAGCCAATAAGGGAATGGGAATTTGGGAAAAGAAGGGAGATTGAAGGTTTTGAAGAGCTTGCCAAAGAAAAGGATTTAAATTATCTCAAAAGAGAAATGAAAAAAGCTGTTGCCAATTTAGATTTTGAAAAGGCAGCTTTTTTGAGAGACCAAATTAGAAAACTTGAAGCTAAAAATTAAGAATTTCTACTTCAGTAAGTAACTGGCGGTGTCCCTTTTTTCTCTTATAGTTATTTTTTGACTTAAATTTAAAATTAATTACTTTCTTTCCTTTAATCTGTCTTAAAACCTTTGCTTTAATTTGAAAATTTTTTAAATTTGGCTTTCCAATTTGAACCTTACCTTCTTTAACTAAAAGCAAAACTTTATCAAAAGTCACCTCTTCTCCCTCTTTTGCTTTAATTTTTTCTACCTGAATTTTTTCCCCTGGTTTAACCAAATATTGTTTACCCCCAGTTTCGATGACTGCTATTTGATTATTTTTTTGAGTTTTCTCCATAAATTTTATTTTTTACTTTTTGACATGATTTCACCTTTCTCTATTTGATGAATTGAAGTTTTCATTTCACCCAAAATTGATCTATATTCTAAAGTGGCGTTTTGAATCATTTTTGTCCCCTGAATAATTTTATTTTCTAAAATTTCCTCAAGAATTGCAAGATTTTTTTGAAAAATAGAAAGATAACTTTTTAACACTTCTTTGTCAATTGAAACTCCATACTCAAGGTGAAGCCGATAGATATAAAGCACAAGTGGCAAGACCATTGAATATGGAAGTAAAATAATATTCTCTCTTTGGGCCCTAAGATGAGCTTCTTGGCAAACCTGATAAACACTATCTGGAAGCGCGATTAATGCTTGAGACCAAGTAAAGGTGGGGTCAATATATTCTTTAACTTCTTTAATTTTTTTCATTACTTCTTTTTCAATGGCATCAATAATCTCTTTTCTTTCTTCGGGATCTTTTTCTTCTTCAAGCTTCAAAACCAAATTTGAGGCAGGCCATTTTGAATCGATGGGAACTCTTTTTCCATTTGGTAAAATTAATGCAAATTCTACAACTTTGCCTTTTAAATGAAAGTTTCTTTCGATCATCTTTGGTGGAAGTTTTTTAAAAGTTTCCCACAAAATTTCCTCCCCAGAAGCTCCTTTGGTGGCACTTCCAGCTAAAATTCGATCAATTCTTTTTATGCTTTCCAAAAATTCTTTCTCCTTTTCCTCTCTTAACTTATCGCTTAATTGAAGTTCTTGAAGAATTTCTTTTGTTTTGTTTATCCCTTCTTTGAAATGCTTTTGAAGTTCTTCGCCAACAAGAATTTTCTCCTTAATCTCTTGAATTTCTTTTTGCTGGGAAACATTCGTTTCAATTTGAGATTTAAGCTTTTCGTTAATTTTTATGAGGAAAAATAGCAAAGTTAAAATTAAACCTCCAAAAATTAAAAAGATTAAAAAAAATAAAGTTTCACTCATAATTTTTAGGCGGTTGGTATACCCGTGGCTTCAAGCCTTTCTTTTAAACTTGGGCAATCTAAATTTAGGCCTCCACAAAGATTGATGATTTCTTGCCAAGCTTCAGCATATGATAAAACAGCATCAACATAAGATGAGCTTTGATTATAAACAAAAAGAGCGGTCCTCTCGTTTCCAGAAGTGGCTCCATTTCTTTTAAGATAGCAAGCGGTAGCTAAAACTGCGTGGTTTAAATCCCAAGGATTATAAATTCCGGGGCAAAGCTTTTCATAGCTAAGCCAAGTACTTGGTAAAAACTGAGAAGGTCCAATAGCGCAACTTCTTGACATTGGCACATTATTTGGATCATATCCAAAACGAGAGCAAATTTGAACTAGTGCATCATATTCTCTCGTACTTCCTCCCCATCTATCAATGCAATACTCTTTTGTATTTCCAGCTTTTCCTAAATTTTGCCCAAAACGTGTTTCCGCTTGTAAAACCCCCAAAAGCAAAGCTTCTCTAACCCCTGTAGCTGACGAGGCGCTTGAAACTGCTTTGAAAATAGAAGCCCAAGTAACATTTCCAGTTAAGGTCCATTTCAAAAGATAGGATCTAATTTTATCCATGGCAATTTTCAATTCCTGAAGCTCCGCTTCAATTCTTGCCATTTCTCGCTCAAGTGGTGTTTTTGCCTGAGCTAATTTTTGCAGGATCGAAGCTTGCTCTTGACGTGAGAGTATGAGACTTTGACGTCTTATTTCTCTTAAACTTTTGAGCTCAAGTTTTGTTTTTTTTGCTTCCTCAAGATTATTTTTTTCTTCCTCAAGTTTTAATTTTGCTTCTTTTATATCCAAAATGGTGTCTCTTAAAGCTTCTCTCATTTTTTCAAGCTCCTCAAATTTTTGAAAAACTTGAGAAAGAGTATTTCCCAAAATAAGAACCTCAAGCGAGCTCTCTTGGTCATATTCATAGATTGCTTTTAAAATTGCTTCTAGGGCGTGAATATAATCTTTAAGTTTATCTTCAAGTTCTGAAATTGATTTTTCTCTCTTTTTTATTTCTTTTTCAAGTGACTCTATATTTAAATTTAGCTCGGCAATTTCAAAATTGATCTCGGCAAGAGCACTATCAAGACGAGAAAGCGTTGCTTTTGTTTTAGATTCTTCAGTTTTAATATTTTCAAGCTGTGATTGAGTTGTTTCTTTCTCTTTAAGATAAGTCTTTTTACATTCATCAAGCCTTTGAGAGAGAGTAGTTATTCCTGATTGGTTACATTTTTGGCTTACTTTTTCAAAATCGACTTCGCCAATTTTCTCACAAGGATATTTGTTTAAAGTATTGCAATCGATATCTTCGGCAAAAGCGAAATTTATAAGGAAAAAGATTATCCCAAGTAGATATCCGAGTTTTTTTTGCATATTTTGACATTTTATCAACTAGGGTTTTTTTTGTAAAGCAAGGGTTGACTTTAAGAAAAACCCAAACTATACTTTCTAAAATAGCTTTAAAAGGCGTTTTGGCTTATTTTTTTATGGAAAGAAGACATCTTACTCGAGAAGAAATAGAACACGAAATAAGGGTTGCTCAAGTGGAAAATCGTGAAGTTTTTTTAAAAAGAGCGGTAATCCCTCCTTTATCTTTATCAGATTTTCAATTTGTAAATGGTATCACTTTGGAAGATAGTGTAATTACTGGAGACTTTTATCTTGGAGGGGCTCAAATCGAAGGAAATTTAAATTTAAGCAATGTAAGAATCGATGGCTCTTTATATCTTGGGAAAACTATAATAAAAGGAGATCTTTTAATGCCAAATGCGATCGTCGCCCGCCCTTTTAACCTCATTGGAGCAAAAATTAGCGGTAAAGTAGACTTTGAAGGGCTTGAAGTTTATGGATTTTTGAGTGGAGTAAAAACAGAAATTTCTGGAGATGCTAATTTAAATAGAGTAAAAATACTTGATAAAGAAGAAGAAGGTTTTACCATAAAAGGTGATCTTTTCTTAAGCGAGGCAATCATTAGGGGTTCTTGCTTTGTGGAGGAAGCAACTGTAGAAGGTGGAGTTGATTTTAGGCACGCCAATATTGGAGGGTCTTTAGATTTAAAAAACTCAAAAATTAAAGAATTTCTTTTCCTTAAAGATCTATTTATAAAGGGGGTAGTAAACCTAGAAGGAGTCAAAGCTCAAGGGATTTTGCGTTAAAATTTTTTACAATTTTTGGGAGATTTTATGCCCCGAAATTTTTTCCATTTACATCTCCACTCCCATTACTCTTTGCTCGATGGACTGCCCAAAATTGATGAACTTTTAAGTGAGGCGAAAAATCAAGGAATGAAGGCATTGGCTCTCACTGACCACGGAACTTTATATGGAGTCGTAGAGGGTTATCTTAAAGCCAAAGAAGCAAATTTGAAGCTGATTATAGGAGAGGAATTTTATTTGGCATATGAAAGAATGGACCAAAGAAGGCCAAACGTTGATAATCAGCGCTATCATCTAGTGCTTTTAGCCAAAGATCCCGAAGGCTATCAAAATTTAGTCAAATTAACAACAAAAGCCTGGCTTGAAGGCTTTTATTATAAACCAAGAATCGACGAAAAGCTTCTTTTTGAAAATTCAAAGGGACTTATTTGTCTTACTGCCTGTCTCCAGGGTAAAATTCCCCAGCTCATTTTGGCCAACAAAATTGAAGAGGCGGAAAAAATCGCCAAAAAGTATCAAGAAGTTTTTGGTCCCGAAAATTTTTATCTTGAAATCCAACACCATCCAAATTTAAAAGAACAAAACATTGTAAATAAGGCGTTGATTCAAATGGCAAAAAAGTTTGGCTTTAACCTTGTGGCTACAAATGACGTTCACTATTTAAAAAAAGAAGATGCTCAGGCTCAAGATATCTTAATGCAGATAAATACCAACTCAAGACCTGATGATCCTGAAAGATTGACAATGATTGCTGATGATTTTTCTTTCAGAGCCCCGAAAGAAATGATTGAAGCCTTTAAGGAAGTGCCAGAAGCAATTGAAAACACAGAAAAAATTGTAAATCTTTGTAACTTTAATTTTACTTTGGGACAAATTTTACTCCCTTATTTCCATGTTGAAGGAAAGGATCCAAACGATTATTTAAGAGAGCTTTGTTATCAAAATTTAAACAAGAAAAAAATTGCCGGGACAAAAGAGGAAATAATCCAAAGACTTGAATATGAGCTTTCAGTTATTAAAAGAATGAACTTTGCTACCTATTTCCTCATTGTCCAAGATATTGTTAACTGGGCAAAAAATAACAAAATCGTTGTTGGTCCTGGTAGAGGTTCAGTTGCCGGTTCTCTTGTGGCTTATCTTTTAAACATCACCGAGGTTGATCCCCTCAAATATGGGCTTTTATTTGAAAGATTTTTAAATCCAGAGCGCCAAGCTGGCCTTCCTGATATTGATCTTGACTTTGCTGACAGACGAAGAGATGAGGTTATTGAATATGTTGCTCAAAAATATGGAAGAGAGAATGTAGCAAGAATTATTACTTTTGGTACCATGGCGGCAAGGCAAGTAGTCCGAGATGTAGGAAGAGCCCTTGGTTATCCATATAAATTTTGCGATCAAATAGCAAAACTTATACCTCCTCAACTTACTTTAAAAGAAGTTCTTGAAAATGTGCCCGAAATTCAAAAAAGTTATTTTTCAGACCCAAAAGTAAAAAAATTAATTGATATTAGCTTAAAACTTGAAGGCGTTGCAAGGCATGCCTCAACTCATGCCTGTGGGGTAGTAATTTCTCCAAAAAAACTTACCGAATTTACTCCCCTACAATTTGCTTCTCAAAATGACAAAACAATTATCACCCAATTTGACATGTATAGCATCGAAAAACTTGGACTTTTAAAGATGGACTTTCTTGGGTTAACAAACCTTACGATAATCGAGGACACGATAAGAGTGATTAGAAAACTTCATCAAATTGAAATCGATATCTCAAAAATACCACTTGATGATAAAGCAACTTTCCAGCTTCTTCAAAAAGGTGACACTACTGGTGTTTTCCAACTTGAAAGTGAAGGAATGAGAAAATGCCTTCAGGAATTTAAACCAAAAAGTATAGAAGACATTATTGTTATTCTCGCTCTTTATCGCCCTGGGCCAATGAAGCTTATTCCTTCCTTTCTGGCGCGAAAAAACAAAAGAGAGAAGGTAACTTATTTGCATCCTGCTTTAGAAGAAATCCTTAAGTCAACTTATGGCTTTCCTATTTTCCAGGAGCAAATAATGCTTATTGCTCAAAGACTTGCTGGATTTACCCTGGGAGAAGCAGATTATTTAAGAAAGGCAATTGGCAAGAAAGATGAAAAGCTCCTTTTAAGTTTGAAAGATAAGATGATCAAGGGCATGACTCAAAGAGGAATTTCTAAAGAAGTTGCTTTGAAAATTTGGGAATGGATTTTACCTTTTGGAAATTATGGTTTTAACAAAAGCCACGCTGCTGCTTATGCGTTGATTGCTTACCAAACTGCCTATCTTAAAACTCACTTTCCTGTTGAATTTATGGCGGTTTTAATGAACAGTGAGCAAAAAAATATCGACAAATTAAAAGTACTTTTGGAAGAGGCTCGAAAGATGGGAATCAAAGTTTTGCCACCTGATATTAATGAATCAAAGAGCCGTTTTACCATTGTAGGAAAAAAAGTAATTAGGTTTGGGCTTGGGGCAATAAAAAATGTTGGAGCCAACGTAGTGGAATTTATTGAAAGGGAGCGAGAAAAAAATGGCCCCTTTTTAAGTGTTGAAAATTTTCTTGAAAGAATGCCAAGTGCCATTTTGAATAAAAAATCACTTGAAAGTATGATCAAAGCCGGAGCATTTGATAAGCTTGGAGAAAGAGAAACCTTGCTTTGGAATCTTGAAAAACTTCTAGAATATGCCAGGGATGCAAATTTCAAAAAAATTTTGGGACATAATTCCCTTTTTGGGGCAAAAAGATCATTCACTTTAAAACTTGATCCACCCCCTCGCAAACCCAGTCCTCTTGAAAGAACTTTTTGGGAAAGAGAGCTCCTTGGAGTTTTTATCTCAAATCATCCGCTTGTAGCTATTCGGAAAAGGGTAAAAAACGCACTTTTAGTTAAAGATCTGAGTTTGAGCTTTATTTCCCAAAAAGTAGCCATCGCTGGAATTGTTACAAACATCAAAAGAGTAATCACAAAAACCAAAAAGACGATGCTTTTTGTAAAATTAGAAGATGAAAGCGGTGAAATTGAAGGAGTAGTTTTTCCAGAACTAGTTGAAAAAAATTTTTTCCTTTTCCAAGAAAATAAAATTCTTAAAATAAAAGGTAAACTCACTCAAAGAGACAATGGTCTCTCAATCATCTGCGAAGAAGCTGAAGAACTTATATAAAATCGAAAAAATTAGACATTCTTTAGCTCATATTTTGGCTTTGGCAGTCCAGGAACTCTATCCAGGAACAAAGTTTGGCATTGGACCTGCAATTGAAAATGGTTTTTATTATGATTTTGATTTGCCAAAAGAAATTTCAAATGCGGATTTGTCAAAGATTGAAGAAAAAATGAAAGAGCTGATTGGGCAAAATATTACCTTTAAAAAGAGAGTCATTAAAAAAGAAGAGGCAGAAAAAATTTTTAAAGATC
>Ga0080004_1081944_pt1 | contig 92253 bp, 96 predicted proteins | sample WasSprMetagenome_FD_69207 | JGI IMG/M metagenome (GOLD analysis project Ga0080004, IMG submission 69207) | Sulfidic aquatic microbial communities from Washburn Spring, Yellowstone National Park, USA - WS (SPADES assembly) (version 2) | ecosystem: Environmental > Aquatic > Thermal springs > Hot...
AGGGAGATAGAGGAGGCGACCCGGGTCGTCGAGACGGGCTCAGGTAAGAGACACGTCTACTTCAGGACGCCGGAGCCATTGGAGAGCTTCCGCATCCCAGGGCTGAGGCTTGAGGTCCGCTCGACGGGGAATATAGTCATAGCGCCGCCGAGCCTCCATCCATCCGGGAGGCATTACAGGTTCGTGAACATGGATGTCCGGGACATCCTGGTCGTCGATGGGCTCAGGGAATCCGTCCTGAGGCGGGCCGAGGAGATGGGCGTTGAGATCCATGTCTCACCAGCGGCGGCCCCAATGGAGCCTAAAGCCTTCCGTTTAGGGTTCTTCGGGGAGCCTCCGTGCATTCGGAGGATCGGATCCGGCGTTGTGGAGGGGTTCCGCAACGAGGCCGCTGTCAGGCTGGCCAGCTTCTGGCTTAACTCCAAAGGCTTCTCCCGGGAAGACACCTTGGCCAGGCTGATGGAGTGGAACCGGCTGAATCGTCCGCCCCTCCCGGAGCGGGAGCTCCAAGCGGTCCTGAGGAGCGTATCCAGCCGAGGTTATACCTACGGCTGCATCGGGCTCTCCGTCTTCTGCCCCCCTGGGGAGAGGGGGAGGTGCCCGGTCCACAGGCGGGTTGAAAGGATTTTCAAGCGGAGGCTAGATGAGCTTTGACCGAATTCCAGCTCGAAGGGATGACCGTTACGCCGCTCCTCGACGGGCACCTCGAGAAGGTACATCCGGTCATAGGGGTGGCGGGCGATACGGGATACGTGGGCGTATGGATCCCAAGCCGGGTAAGGGATGAGAAAGGCAACGTCGCCGAGAAGGATCTCCTCTACCTCATAACGGATAAGGGCGAGCAGATCCTTGCAAACGACCACGTCCTAAAGGAGCGGGGGTGGAGACTCGCCTATAAGCCCATCTACTTCGAGAACCGCTGGTCCCTAGGGGATGTGAAAAGGTACTTAGCCGGGGATGGCCGCGAAATCGATCCTAGAGCCGTCTTTGAACACGTCCTGGATCCCTGGCTGACTTACATGGAGCTCCCATCCTTTGAAGAATACGTCTACGCGGCCCTATGGGATATAGGCACCTACTTCCACCACCTCTTCAACTCCTATCCATACAAGTATGTGGGCGGGATCAAGCGGGTGGGGAAGACGAAGGAGCTCCTCCTCCACTCCTGCCTAGCCCACAACGCCGTCTTCAGCAATAATATGTCGCCGAGCTCCATCTACCGCCTCATCCAGAACGCGCGGACAACCCTTCTCATCGACGAGACGGAGAAGCTGAGCAACCCTGAGAGATCCCAGGAGTTCCGGTCGATCCTCTTAGCCGGATACAAGAACGGGGAGAAGGTCTACCGCGTAGAGAGGAACAGGCGAGACCAGCTCGTCCCGGAGGCTTTCGAAGTCTACTCGCCGAAGGCCCTAGCCAACATATCCGGGCTCGAGGACGTCCTAGAGGACAGGTGCAAAGTAACCTTCCTTAGACGCTCAAACGATAGGAGGATAGCCGACCGGGAGATCGACGTGAAAGACCCTAAATGGAGCGCGATTCGAGACGAACTCTACCGGCTATACCTCCGATATTGGCCCGAGGTCAAGGGATGCTACGATGAACTTGGTGAACATGATGAACTTATGAACTTACTGAATAAACATGGTTTCACCGGCTATGAATGCCTTACGGCCAGAGAATGGGAGCTTTGGAAGCCTATCATAGCCCTTGCACGGTTCTTCGACAGGCACGGCGTATGTTTAAGTAAGTTCACAAGTTCACCAAGTTCACCATGTTCACCCGACGCCTCAATTGCACCCGGCGGCAGTGATCCCTCAGGCAGGCTCACGGCTTCTCTATGCTCTTTGATGCTGGGTTTAGCTGTCGCGGATTCCGACAGGAAGCTTTTGGAGGATCGATCCGAGTCCAGGGAGCTCGTCCTCATGGAGGCTTTGATGGAGATGGTCCAGGAACCAGGCTACAAGGACGGCTACATACCCGTCAGGGAGGTTAAAGACCGTTTGGCGGAACGATTCGACGCGGAGGAGCAGAAGTGGCTTACCTCGAGGTGGGTTGGGAGGGCCCTTAGACGCCTAGGATTCGACGATAAGGAGAGGACGAAAAGCGGATACAAATACCTCATCAGAAGGCTGGATGTAGAGCAGCTCGCCGGGAGGCTGGGTATCGGACAATCTAAGCCCTCAGACGAGGAGGTTCACACGCCCAGCCCCAGCTCCAGCCCTGCCTCACCCCCTCCACAGCCCTCAATATCCATATGGACGCCGTCTGAAACCCCTATCCAATCAACCGCGGATCCGCTTAGAGGTTCTGGACACCACTTGAATCTCGGGGTCGAAGGGGGATCGGATCCGAAACCTCCGCCGTTTGCGTTCCGCCCCATAGATGCAAAGCTGGATTTCTCAGGGAAGCCCGGGAAAAACCTCTGCGAATGGTGTCAAAGCGAATCCGACCTGATCATCTATAACCCTGAGGAGCCCGACCTGAAGGCCTTCATATGCCGGAGATGCGGAGAGGAGATCTCCAAGGCCGCCCAGTCCACCCCATGGGAGGGCACCGTAGGCTCCCCCAAAGTCAACCAAGGGGGCACCAATGGTCTCCGCGGCAGCCCGCTGGACAGTCAAAAACTTGAAAAACCGGGGGATAGGCCCGGATCCGAATCCGAGGCTGAATCCCGATCAGAGCCTAAGCCGGCGTATTATTGGAGGCGGATCCCGGCAGGGGAGAGGTGTGGATGCGGCGAGGCCCCCGTCGAATTCGAGGTATCCACTAATGACGGAGAGAAGAGGCGTATGTGTCCCAGGTGCTTCAGGAGCCTGTCTGGGATGAGCCTCAGGGATGGCTTCCGCCTCGAGATGCTGGAGGAGGAGCCGATAGAAGAACTGGCGAGACCTGTCGCCGGAGAGGAAGATGGGATAGGACGGGAGGGCCTTCGAGATGTCGGAGAACCCCGGATTAAGACAACGCGTCAAATGTAACGGAGCGGAAGGGGGAAGGGGGGAGGGGGTTAAATTGGATACCGTTCCTAGGCGAAGGCTTAAGTTCAGGCGGAGGAGGTACCTGCTCTACCTAAGCCCCCTAACCTACAAGAGGTTCAGGGACTATCTGCAAGGGCTGCGCCACCAGCCCGTTAACGGCCTCTTCAACTTCACGAAGCTGAAGAAGCCCTATAATTTTATTTTATTTTATTTATTTTGTTTATGCTCGAACCCACCCATCCGCCTGTCTCGGCTTGAAGCCTTATTCGAGCTTTCGGACGTTCAAGCCACATCCGAAAAAGTGTGGAAGATTATGAAATTGAAATATAAATTTAGCGCGGTTCATCCCACGGTTAAAACCGTAGGTTTTCTCGCCGAATTTTATGTAAATCTCCACGCTACCGGCCAAGCCCTCGAAGACCCCAACCCTAGATCCCGCTTCGAATAAGTATGCGACATGGAGGGCGTTAAGCTTTTCAGGAAGAGGAAGTAGATGTGCGGGTCCCCCAAATCTCCCTAGGGTCCCTGAAAGCCACATTTAGGGCATATATACGGTCTTCCGAAGCCCCTGCACTTTTCGCATCGCCATATTGTCAATTGGCCGCAGTTTGGGCATGGAAACTTAACGGATTCCTCATCTGGGAGTATGAGCTTGCCGCACCAACTGCATGATGGCATATTCACTACGGTTTCGCTCAAGTCGATCTTCACTCCAGGCCTTGAAAGTTTTACAGGTATTTAAATTATTCCATGGATGGATATCCCCTTCCATATCCTGGAAATTTTCAAATGGACGAAAATTTGTTAAGGATTATCGATTTTAAACTTTATTTTGCTTTGCCATCGTATACTATATAAGGCTCGTTTTAAATTTAATAGGAATCTAGAGGCCTATCTAAACCCGGGTGGGATGCGCCGAAATAATAACGTATATGATGCAGAATATTTTTATTTCGGGCTCGTTAAGCTTGGTCGGAGGTTTAACTTGGAGGTAGGGTGAATAATTGTGAGCGATGTTCTATTGATTCAGCCACCTTTACCTCCACCCATGGATGCATACGTTAGGGATGTGGTCCTATGCCCCCCTTTAGGTTTAGGTTATATAGCCTCAACCCTCATGGCTGAGGGGTTTAAAGTCGGGATTGTGGATGCCGCCATTGAGAACCTGGCTTTAAGGGATATCCGTGAGATCATTCGTAGAGAAGATCCCAGGCTGTTAGGGGTTTCGGCTGCAACGTATACCTATAAGAATGCCTTGAAGATCGCGAAGTTGGCTAAGGAGGTGGACGACTCCATATTCACGGTGTTAGGTGGGCCCCACGTCACATTTAAAGCAGACGAAGCGTTGAATGAGGAGGCGGTGGATGGAGTAGTGAGGGGTGAAGGGGAGTATACTCTCCTCGATCTCGTAAGGGTTCTACTCCATGGAGGCAGTTTACGCGACGTGGCGGGTTTATCCTTTACCCTGCCTGGCGGACGGCACGTCCACAACGCGGATAGACCTCTAATAAGGGACTTGGATTCTCTCCCCTTCCCTGCTAGGAAGACTCTACCTTTAAATCTATACAGGATTCCAGCCTCCATCATAACTAGTAGGGGCTGCCCCTATAACTGCATATTCTGCGCTGCTAAAGCCTTGTCAGGTGGAATTTACAGGGTCAGGAGCCCGGAGAACGTGGTAGCCGAGGTTGAAGAGATTCTCAAGATTATACGTCCGGATTTCCTTTTCATCGCCGATGATACCTTCACCGTATTCCGCGATAGGACTGAGAGGATAGCGGAGAAGCTTAGGGAGATGGGTTTGAGATGGGTATGCGAGTCAAGGGTGAACACCGTAAATAGGGAGGTGATCAACATCCTGGCTGAGAGCGGCTGCTTCTCAATACAGTTTGGGGTGGAGTCGGGCTCCCAGAAGATATTGGACTCCATAGGTAAAGGTATAACCGTGGAGCAGGTGAGGAGGGCTGTGCGATGGTGCCTCGAGGCGGGCATACAACCCGTATGCAGTTTTATGGTGCCCCATCCTGAGGATACATGGGAGACGATCGGGGAGACTGAACGGTTCATGGAGGAGCTCAGGAAGCTCGGGGTTCAAATATTCGTCTCCCTTACCACTCCATTCCCGGGCACGACCCTATATGAAAATGCATCGGAATTAGGCCTGCACTTCATAACGGATGACACCGACGATTACAATCTGGCGTCGCCGGTGATAGAGACCAAGAATTTTAAAGTCAAGGATATAGAGGAGATCTTCAGCCGGTTCGTGGACATATCCATTGCCACACTGCCCGAAGCATTAAGGTGACCGGATCCTAAACCTTTCAAGTGGGGGCAGGGGTCCTCTCCGCCCTCAATTCATTATGAGATTAAACTTTATGGGGGGCTGCGGATAAGCTGGGATTTCGCCATGACCTCCAGCATCCTCCTCGACCTCTCTATAATGGTTAGGGCTTCACCGTATAATTGGTCTCTCTCCAATATTCTCCGCGCCAGCCCCTGCTCCATGGCCTTCAACCCGACCGCCGATGCGACTCTAGGATAGATCCACCAGTCCTCCATGCTGGGCAGGATATGATCCTCATCGAGTTTCCCCTCCGGGATAGACGCTGCAAGTTCCTCTGCGGCCGCTATGCACATCTCATCGGTTATCGTCCTAGCCCTCACGTCTAAAGTCCCCCTGAACACCCCTGGGAATCCCAGGGAGTTGTTCACTTGATTGGGTAGATCGGATCTCCCCGTGGCGACTATCCTTGCGCCACCCTTTTTCGCCTCCCACGGCCATATCTCAGGTACAGGGTTTGCGCAGGCGAAAACTATAGGGTCGTCCGCCATGCCCCTAATCATCTCCTCCTTTATCACTCCTGGACCGGGTCTCGAAACCGCTATGCAAGCGTCCATTCCTATGAGGGCTTCGGCTATAGAGCCCTCCCTCCCCTCCCGGTTCGTCACGAGGCACCATCGCCGTTTCTCCACGTTCTCCGGTTTATCCAGGTCATCCCTATCCCTATTCAGGATCCCCCTGCTGTCGACTAGGATTATGTTACCCGGATCTACCCCCGCCCTTATGAGGAGCCTACATATGGATAGGCCCGCCGCACCCGCGCCTATGATCGCGATACGTAATCCTTCAAGGTCCTTGCCTACAAGCTTCACGGCGTTTAACAGTCCGCCTAATACGACGGTGGCCGTGCCCTGCTGGTCGTCGTGCCATATGGGGATTCCAAGCCTCTCCCTTAAGACGTTTAATATCCTGAAACATTTCGGGGCCTCTATGTCTTCAAGGTTTATCCCGGCAAAGGAAGGCTCGATCCATTCGACGGCCTTCACAATCTCCCCTTCAGCCTTGGTCGAGAGGCAGAGCGGATAAGCGTCCACCCCTCCCAGATACTTGAACAGGAGGGCCTTCCCCTCCATGACGGGGAGGCCCGCCTCAGGGCCAATATCCCCCAATCCCAGAACTCGGCTCCCATCCGATACTATGGCTACGCTATTCCATCTATTCGTAAGCTTGTAGACCATCTCGGGGTCCCTTACGATAGCCCTGCACGGCCCAGCCACGCCGGGCGTATACCATACGGCTAAATCCATGATATCCCTAATTGGACATTTGATGGCGGCCTCTATCTTCCCCCGGTAAAGCTCATGGAGCCTCAGGGAGACCTCGTTCAACTCATCATCCCTGTATCCTGCCTTACCCTCCACGTCTACTCCCCGCTTCACAACCCATTTAATCATCCGATTAAGATCAACCTTTAAATAAAATTTTAATATGTAAATGTCCATGAAATGGACTGATCCCTTATATCGGCGGAGGCAGGGTCCTCATGAGGTTCCCCGTCCACCGGACCTTTTCTTGACCTGGACGATTAACTCGCTCAGCTCATTTAGCGAAAAGTCTTCCACCTCATTTATGTCCTCGTAGAATACTCCGAGGACGTCGCTGGAGTACTTGCAGCTGTATTCTATCGCCTGTATCGCCGTCTCCAATTTATCTGAGGCTTTAACTATCCTGGATTCCAAGCTTTCACCCTCATGGAGCTCATCTAGGAGCCGTCCATACTCAGCCTTTAATTCCCCAGGAAGCTCCTCCAAGACTATCTTTTCAGCCGCGTATTCCATGGCCTTCTTCTTTTCATCCCCTATCTCCTTTACAGCCTCCCGGTCCATGTCGAGTATTAGGCTCTCCGCTAGGTCGTGGAGGATAGCCATCTCCACAACCTTCCAGGCGTCCACCTTGACGCCCCTAGAGTGGAGGAGCCGCGCCGTGATCATGGAGATAAGGGCTGTCCCCAGCGTATGCTCCGCCACAGACTCAACGTCTCCGAGGGAAACCCCCCTGAGGAGCCACCCCGTCCTAGGTATCCTCTTCAGCCTTCCATATTTTAGGAGGAAATCGATTAAGGCCACGCGGCTACACCCGACCTTCTCCAGGCGGCTTCACGTATTTAACTCCATCCCCCACTATGGCTAATGAAGATATGATGCTATTGTGATCGCCCATACCGGTATAGCGGATGCCGCCCATACTTTAGGGCTCCATGAAAATACTTTATGGCCGTCCATCATGCCGGAGGGTATAAGGTTGAAGGCCGCGAGCCAGATGTTAACCCTGAACCCCACAGCGCCTATTAATCCTATTACTCCTGGGATAGGGCTCAGTCCTAGGAACCCTATTCCTATTAGGGCGTTGGAGAGGGGCCCTCCCAGGGAGATCAACCCGATCTCCCTCCTGGTGGGCCCCCCATATCCTATGGTTTTCGGGCCTACGTATACCGCGCCGGGTGCCGCGAAGACGAATCTACCACCTGAAATCAGGGCGAAGATCAGGGCCAATAGGAGACCCATGGGCCAAGCCCTAAACTCCGCGGCGCATCCATACCTCCCAGCTAGGCTCCTATGGGTTAACTCATGGGCTATGAACCCTAAACCTAGAGTGACGAGGGATACCATAAAATAAAAAGGGAAAAGGTGGGGCCTGGAGAGATAAGCCGTGGAGAAACAGAAGGATAAGGCAACCCATGCGACTATGATGTCCCTGAACTCCCTCCTCGTCAGGCTTCCTACGCTGAACTTACGCTGGGAAACTGAACGTGGCAGGGGCCTCTCAAACCCCGCCTCCGGAGGCCTCGCCCGGAAGAGGTTGGGGCAATCATGTCTCTCGGGCAGTCTATGATCTACGCATAGGGATGCACCGCAGTATCTGCAAACGAACGGTAAGTCCACATCCGACCCGCAGTACTCGCACTTACCCATCTTCATCGAACCCCGATGAACCAGGGAGGTAGATACGACAGCTTAAAGGAGGATAGGACGTATAAAAGTTAAGCTCTAGGCTTTAAAGATATGAGATCCGGAAGGTAGGCTGGGCGAATAGGGTGGCCACCCCGCGAGGTTAGGGCCGCTGCTATGAAGAGTTAAAAAGGGGTTTTTCTAGCCGGATTCCAGGCGAAGAGTTAAATGGTTACCCTACCTTAGATATGATAACTCATGGTTTAGGGGGTTCGTCATTGGATTTGAGTGTTAGGAAGCTTAGGGGTACCGTATTAAGTGTGGAGAGGACCGGTGAGAGCAGGGTTGACGTGGATGGGCAGAGGTGGGAGAAGTGCATCTTCACCTTGAGGATCGAGGGCTTCTCCAAAAGGACGCCCGATGAAAGGTTGCCACCTGAATTGGCGGGGAGGGAGGTTAAACTCGTGAGGTGGTGCTGCCATGACTGGCACTATAAGACGGGTGTGAAGAAGACGTTGGAGCCCGACGAGACCGAGGCTCTACTGGAGGGTAAGCCCACACCAACGGTCTACTGGTAAACTTAATTAACTTTTAAATTTTATTTCCTCTAAGCTGGGAAGTTTAGGGCTGGGCGTGAATTTGAAGGGGGAAGCCGCAGGCAGGAGCCTCATCGTCTCTTCAACGGCCTCCTTGGCCGCCCTACACGCCCTCCTATCGGTAATGCCCGGTGTCTGGAGGAGGTGGAGCATAGTCCTAGAGGCTTTGGAGGGGTTCGTCGCCGGTCCCACCGGTGGGGCTGCCGCGGCCTTTGCAGGCGCCCTCGTTGGGAGAGCTTTGAAGCCCGACGCCTTCATGGTGGAGAACTTCTTCGGCTTCGCCGAAGGCGTGGGAGCATTAGGGGCTGGGTTAATGGCTAAGGGCAGATGGCGGCATGTAGCCCTCCTCTACATTGTTCTCCTCGGGGCCTTCCTCGTCCATCCCGTGGCTAGGATCGTGCCTCTATGGACCCTATGGGACATATACCTGGCTTTTACAGTCCTAGTCGCGTCGGGCCTCCTCTTCAAGGGCTTATTCAACCGCGGGGATCCTAAGGGTTTAACCCTCAGGGTTGGGGTTACAGCCTTCATAGCCGTGGAGTTGGACGTATTATTCAGGATATTCATGCTCATACCCCTTGGACTATACAGGCTTTACCCGATACCGCTGGAGTTGATGCCGGAGATATTCATAGCTGGGGCCTTCACAACCCCCCTGGAGGCGGGGTATACGGTGGCTATTTCCAGCGTTATAGGGCCCGCCGTCCTAATGGCGCTAAATAAGAGTGGCATAAGATGGCCTATAACCTAGCTTAGGCTTCTCCACTCCTGGGCTTAGGCTTCTCCATGAGGCTCCTCTTGTAGAGTATGGAGCCGTCGTCGTAGTGGGGCGTCCTGAGGACGGAGTCGCCGTATTTCTCTATCTCCCTCGCCTCATCCGCCAACCTAGAGGCTATGCGCATCATCTCATGGGCTGTGGATACCAGGGGAACATATTTTTCCCAATCCTTCTCCATGAAACAGCCTTTAACGGTTAGGGCGGCTACGGAGCGCGCTACCTCGTAGGCCGCCATCGCCTTGGATTTGGCGTATGGATTTATGAAACCAGCCGATTCGACCACGTTCAGGTCCAAGATCAACCTTGGGAGGCGGGGCGTCCTACCCTCCTTAACGTCCTGGATCGCCTTATCAAGCTCGTCCCTGAGGGCGTTGAAGACGCCTGTAACCGCGAGGACCCTGAGGAGGTCCGCGTTGAAGAGGGCCATCTCCTCGGGATCCAGGAACTCCCTCCTAGCCCCTATCATCGAGTCGGCCTCAACGAGTATGTAGCCTGCGCCTAACTCTTCGAGGCGGTTCAAAGCCTTCTTAGCCGGTATATCCGATATCACTATACAAGGTTTCCCCGCCTTAGATATGACCTCCACGGCCTTCATGGGGCCTGGAAGGGAGGCGTTAGGCGTGGTGAGAACCACTAAGCCTGGATCCAATTCGAGGATCGTCTTGGACGCCTCCTCGGCATCCCCAACCCCCATCTTAGCCCCTGAGCCTACGACTCTGACGGTTAAATCCTCCCTCTCAGCCCGTTCATCCAGGAGGAACTCCACTAGGGGGGCAGATCCAATATTACCAAGTTTAACGAACCCAACTTTAACGCTCAAACTAAACCACCAGCCTCCAAAACCGGTTTCCGTTAGGATCGATAACTAATAAGGATGAATTAAACTATAAATAACTTAATACTTGGAGGGGGTTCCCGGCGAGTATGGGCGTTGGAGGTTAGGCCACCGCACAGGGTAATCCGACGGGACTACCTCCCGCGAGGCTACCCACCTCCACAGCCCCCCTACCCCTCGCCTCTTAAGGGTTTTACCCCTCCATCCTCAGGTTTCACCAGATCCGTTTTTAAGTTTTTCCATCCTATCCCACTACTCCCCAAGTCCATCCAGTTAAGGATGGCCGGCGGCCCCTAGTTAGGCTTGAGTCCAAGCCTTCTCCACGGCCACCCACCGCCTCCCCGATCGAATACGGTGGGGCTCGCCGAATCCCTTTATAGCCTTGAATCCTAGATCCGTGGCGTCGAGAAACCTCGCCTGGGAGGACCGATGGATGGCGATATGGAGCGGGGCGAGCTCCCCTACTAGGCGCATTTATCTGGGACGGAGGGCACCGCCGACACCCTTAGATTCCAGCTTCGCCACCTATGGAAAATTATAAGCCTTCTCACGGCTTCCTCAGGAGCATCATCATAATCAATATGACCGGAAACATAGCCATGGTTATGATCATCATGTAGGTTCGCTGGCGGTTAAGCTTTCGATCCCTCTCCTCGCATTCGACGCTGCAAAACCTCTTATTCATGGAGATGGGTGCGCCGCATATGGGGCAGTGCTTATGCCTCGGGATCGGGGCGGCGACCTGCTCAAGGCCTTTACGCTTGGGCATCCTGAACAACTCCCCATATAAGTTATGAGGAAACCCTTATATGAATTTAGGTGCACACCCGTTCACCTCACTTAACTTTCCGGCGGGGCTCCTCCATCGGTGAGTTTGGGGATCCGTATAAGCGTCCGGCCAATCATCATGAGAGGCCAGCCATCATGTGGGCGGGGACCTTTTCAGCCATGGAGAGTCGCTCAACTCGTCCAAGGATACAAAGATAGTTAAGAGTTTAGCCTCGCTCCCCTGGAATCTTAGGAGGCGATGGCGATATGGGCTTAGGGCTCCCATCCGAGGGGGCTTCCCGCCTTCGATGATGTGGCTGGAACACCCCATGGTATATGTCCTGCCAGCCATCAACGGTCAACTTTTCACATTCCTCATCCTCGGTTGTGAGGTTTCCTAGTCCACGGATCAGGGCTGCCCCCACCTTCTCTGAAGCCTCCCCCATGACTAGGCCGGCTGCGCAGGCGAGCATATCGGCCGTTGATGAGACCTTAAACCTTAAAGTCCTCCCGTATATGTCGCTGGAACCCCGGTAATCCCATAGGCCCCTCAGCCCGGCGCAGGCTAGGGCGTAGTGGATCATCCCCTTCCTGAAGGGTCTCGTCGCGGAATCGGCTAAGACTACTCCTAGACGGGTTATCCCTGAGGCCTCTCTGAGCCTCCGGAGGAGCTCCTCAGCGGACCCGTAGGGATCCTCCGGGAGTAGGCTGTAAGAGTATTCGCCCTCCACGTTGGACTTGTCAACCCCCGCGTTTACGCATACCATGCCCCTCTTATCCAAGACGATCAGGAGGCCGTCCCAGATCCCTAGGACCTCGACGGACTCATCCAATACGAGTTGGATGAAGCCCGCAGGCCTGCCCAAGCCGGCGGCTAAGACCTTGGCCCTCCGGGAGGCCTCGACCCCCCTAATGTCGACGATCCTACCCTCCGCCTTGGAGACGAGCTTGGAGCTATATACGATTATGTCGCCTTCTCGGAGTGGCAGGCCGAGCTTCTCCAGAGCTTCCACCGTTAAACCGGCTAAGTCGTCCCCGCAACTTATCAGGGGTAAACCCTCAACAGGGTAAACCTGGAAACCCCCCATCCCAAAGCCTCCAAACATCCACCATATACGCCTCGACAACCTATGGTAATTGAAATAATAAAACCTGGGGGTGACCTGAGGGTAATTCCCATGAAATTCCGATACCCGGTTGAAGATCGGCCTATTCGACGGGCATTTAAACGGGAATTTGGAGGCGGCTGGGGCTGAAGGCTGAAGAAGGAGGAAACAATAATAAGTGGAATGAGGGTAGGGTTCGGGGAGGGCGCCGTCATGTTAGGAATATGGGAACTCGCCTTGATAGGATTGGTGCTCCTGATACTGTTCCTCCCGGGGCTTTTGAATCCGCGGAGACCGATGGCTAAGACCCTTCGCCTATACATGGTTATAGCCATACTCGGGATAATCATCCTCATCCTCTCCAGGGCTGTGATATCCCTCATCGGGAGGGTCCTAGCCCTCTCCCTGCTGTTGGCCGCGATAGCCGCCGCCATATTCGCTAGGCTCCTCGCAGGACTCAGATAGATGGGTCACTCCATAGGGGAGCCCTTTCTCTACGAGGGAGGGGCCTCCTATCCGGCTTAGGGAGAGATAGCTTATTTTAAGGGGATCATCATCCTATAAATCTACGGGTGTGAGCCTTTGGGGGATATTGTGCGTGTAAGCGTAACCCTTCCCCCATCCCTCTTGGAGAAGCTGGATAGGATGGTTTCCGAGGCGGGCTATCCTAACCGCTCCAAGGCCGTCCAGGATGCCTTAAACGCCTATATCTCTGAGCATGAATGGACGATCTGCCAGAAGGGGTTGAAGACCGGGCTTATAACCGTCCTCTACGATCATACGGCCAGGGGATTGGAGGAAGCCTTAACCGAGATCCAACATAGATATTTAGACGCTATAATATCGGCTATGCACGTACACCTCTCGGGTCATAGCTGCCTCGAAGCCATAGTCGTGAGGGGGGACGTCGAGGAGATAATCCGGCTCTTCAACGAGTTGAAAGCCTTGAAGGGTGTAGCCCAAGCGAAGCTCCTAACCATTTAAAAGGGGCCGTCGAATCCTTAGCCAGGATTTAGAGCTGGAAAACGCTTATCGGAGGTCGGTGGGCCGGATCGGGGAGGTGCGAGGTGAAAATCAGGCCCCGCCGGATTCGATCCTCTCAAGCCTTGGGCCTAGGCTCCTCTTATGCTGGGTCCTCCTATACCGGCTGTATATCTCCTCCACCAGTTCCAGAGGCGCATCGGCTTCCTCCGCGACCTTTTCAGGCTTTAATCCTAGGATGAAGAGCCCGTATAGGATGGGGTCCATCACCTCGTATTCCGCGGGGAGCTCGTCCCTCGCCCTGTGTCCAGGCCAGAGCTGCGGCGAAGAGGGCTTACCCGTCAGCCTCTCTGGGAGGCCTAGATATCCGCCGAGGAGCCTGACCTCGGATTTAAAAAGGTGTATTATGGGGTAGAGGTCTGCCGCCCCATCCCCGTACTTCGTATAGTAGCCTAGGAGATACTCTGAGAGGTCGCCTGTCCCGACGACGAGCCTATCCTCGACGTTGGCGAAGTAGTAGTTCAGGATCATCCTGATCCTCGCCCTGAGGTTCCCCAGGGCGACCCTGGGGGCATCTGAACCCGCCCCCACCGACTTGAGGATCTGGTCCACGATGGGGTCGACGTCTATCCTCCTAACCCTTAAACTATACCTTTCGGCCAGCCAGTAGGCATCCTCTAAATCCTCTTTGGGGGTGAAGCCTGTAGGCATAATTAATCCGAGGACCATCTCTGAGCCCAAGGCTTCAGCGCAGAGTGCGGCTGCGACGGAGCTGTCTACGCCGCCGCTGAGGCCTAGGACGACCCCTTTAGACCCCGCCTCCATAACGATTTCTCGGATGAAGCTGAGGATCCTGAGCCGCTCACGGCCGTAATCCAGCCTGGGAATAGTTAAAGTCAAGGTTTAACCATCCCCTTAAAGGCGGGATACGCCACGGGATAACGACGCGCTTCCACCCGGATCAGCCCCTTCATTAGGCTTCAGGCCTCCACTTAAGGCCGTATCTATCCTGGAACGTTACCTTCTCAACGGCTAACCTCGGCGTGGGATGCCCCCTCTCCCCAGGGTATCCCAAAGGTATTATCCCCACGGGCTTAACCCATTGGGGGAGGCCCAGTATCTCCGAAACCTCCTCGTCCCGGTAGGCTCCTACCCAGCAGGAGGCCAAGCCTAGGGCGTGGGCGGCGAGGATGAGGTTCTCCACGGCCGCGGCGGCGTCCATCCAAGCGTAGAGCCTCCTGCCGCGTTCCCCATACCTGGAGGCGGACCTCTCCAAGTTGGCGCACACCACCACGTTCACAGGAGCCTCGGCGATGAACCATTGCCCTAAGGCGGCCCTGGCAAGCCTCTCCTTTACATCTGGATCCTTAACGACTATGAAGTCCCTGGCCTGAAGGTTCCCCGCTGAGGGAGCCCACTGGGCGGCCTCCAAAACCTTCATGAGAACCTCGTCGCCCACAGGATCACCCTTAAAGGCCCTGATGCTCCTCCTCCCCTTAACGGCCTCGAAGAAATCCACCGGGAACCACCCAACTAAACCATGATTAAGTAGCCCGTACGTAATATTAAAAATAAATAAAATTGAAATGTATATATAATGGTGTAGGAGCGGTTCAAGCTTTCAGGTTTTCCCTTCGTGGATCCTAAGCCTGGGCGGATCCGATATTACCCCTGTTACAAGCTTCTCCGCGCCGTCTTCGAGGATGAGGAGCCCCTCCTTAAGCCTTAGGATGCCTAGCCCCGGCCTAGGCGTGGCGGAGAGGTCGAGGCTCAGGATCATCCCCTCCCGGAGTTCCCCGCCGGCCGGTGGCTCCTCGACCCTTATGATGGGGGGCTCCCAGCCCTCCACGCCCGTGGAGTGGATGAACCCTTTGATGCGGCCACCCCAATGCTTCCCCTCGGCCTCCCATATGGCCTCGCAGACCTCTCTCAGGCTCTTCCCAGGGGCCGCCGCTTGGAGGGCTGCCTCAGCGGATTCATAGAGCACGGTTAGGGCCTCCATGAGGATGGATGGTCCCACGCCGCCCACTATTATGGACCTGGAGGCTTCAGCGGTGTAGCCGTATAGGCGGCATCCCACCTGGATGGTTATCGCTTCACCCCTCTTCAGGGCTTCATCTCCGTCCTCCGGTTGGCTGAGGGCGCCGGGGTTGAAGCCTGAACCCACGGAGAATATGCCTGAAAGGGCGTCTACGCCGTGGATGTAGAGGTTATCCGCTATCAGGCCTGCAAGCTCACCCCTGGTGACGCCCTCCTCCACAGCCTTAACGCCCTCGTTCAGGGAATCGGATACCGCGTAGAAGGCTGCCCTAAGGATCTCCCTCTCCCTTGGACTCTTAAACATCCGGGCTGTCCAAAACCATTCGGAACAGTCCACGACCGCTCCGGATCGGAAATGCTCCCTCAAAGCCTCGTATAGGATTGGATCCACTTGGAATCCATGGGCTAACCCGATCCTCCCCCGCTCCAGGCTTTCCAGAGCCTTTAGGACCCCCTTATAGTCCGGGTTGGGGCTGAGCCTGTTCGATGGGGATAGATCGTCTACCTGCATGACCTCGCCGCAGGATATACGCCAGCCCTCCTCCTCGAGGTGGCTCCTGCTCCACGGGGTTAGGATCATCCCCTCCCCGCCCCTAGGCTGCGCGTATATCGCCTCGTCGTATCTAGGGTAGCCGGTTAGATAGGATACGTGGGATCCCATCGCTACGAGGCCTTTGAGGTCGAGCTGCTCCATCAACCCGTCCAGCCTGGCCCTCCTATCCCGGTACTCAGCCTCGGGTAAGGGTAGAGCCAGGTCGCATCCCCTAACCTTCAACTCCATCGATCTCCATGACCCTATCCTTGTAAGGGTTTAGATCCATCCTAGGCCTGGGATCGAACCTCCTATAGACTTCTAGGGCGTATTCGCCGAGCCTCCTCTCATCCCTCAGCCTGTTCAAATCCTTTATTACGAGCCTCTGGCTCTCGAACTCTGAGAGGGCTTCCCTCACCCTCTCCTCAACCCTCCAGGAAGCCTTCACAGCCAGGTCCCCCGCCTCCAGGGGGTTGAAGTCCGCCCAGACGGAGTATTTGAGGAAGCTCTCAACCCTCGTAGGTGGCCCCCAATCGGGTAGGATGGGGTCGCCCACCTGCGGCCCTATATAGGAGGCCGTCAGGGAGGCTGCGAGGTGGTCCGGGTGCTCCCTGTAATCGTTTGGGACCAGCATCCTCGTAGCCCTCCACCTCCGGAGTATCCTCAAAAGACCTTCGAAGACCCCTTTCTCACGCCCGGGGAGGAGCCACTCCATGTATGCTCCAAGGCTGAAGTCCGGGACCTCAAACCTGGCCAGCTGCTCCACGGATACGCCTAGAACCCTGTAGGCCTCTATGCACTCCCTCCTCCTCCGCTCCACGATCCCTGGTCCATCCTCGGGACGGGTGTAGCCGCACCTCCCATCGCATAACACCGCCACGTAGGGTATCCCATCGTAGGCCTGGACGGCTTGGATCAGGTAGCCCGCGCCGATTATGGCGTCATCGTCGTGGGGGCTTATGAAGGCCACCCTCTCCCCCTCACCCCTCCAGCCCGGGAAGACCAGGTTTATATCCCCTGAAGCCTCCTTCTCCAAGTCGTAGAACCTGAAATCCCTCCTATTAACGGTCAACTGGACAACCCTCCCGATCCGGGTTTAATCCTTTAAACGATGAATAAGATCTAGGTGAAACCTACTTAACGTTTCCCAAGCCGAGAGAGGTCTCCCAGGCGTCTAGGCCTCAGGGATGAAAGGGCATTTTTAACCTCCTCGAGGCTGGGGGGTTCAGCCTCCCTCCTAGAGATGTATAGGCCTGCGGCGGTGTTGGCGAAGATAAGCCTCTCCAAGGGGGTTAAACCCATATGTCCACCCCATATGGAGGCGGCGTTCCACGTATCCCCTGCACCCGTAGCCCTCAAAGGCTCAACGGTGAAGGTGGGGTATAGGTAGACCTCTCCATCGACCACCGTAGCGGAATAATCCGAGGTGTGAAGGTCCACGATCCCCCCTCCGACGGCCTCCCAGAGCCCCCTTAAACCCGGCTTCAGCCCCTCCAAGCCCTCCCTTAAGGGTATCCCCGCCTCCCGGGCTATCCAACGGGCCTCATTCTCGTTGAGGCTCAGATGATCCACTAGACCCCGGCTTAGAACCCTCCGGAAAAGGGTCTTCACCTCTTCAGGCTTAGTGGATGGATCCCCTGGATCGAAGAACCTCCTCACCCCTCCCCCTTCAAGCCTGGAGAAGACGGCTTCAGCCAGGTCTGTACCCCTCAGGTTCTCGGACCAGTTGACCACGCATACATGGCTGCAGCCCATCATAACCTTGTAGTCCTCATCCGTTAGGAGTTCAGGTCCGAAATCCGAGACGGAACCCCAATCCCCGATCATGACGTTGACGACTCCACCGCCACCCCTAAGCTCCAGCTGGGTGCTGACCGCGAGCCTCCCATCCCCCCTAACCCTGGAAAGGTCAACGTCCAACCCCTTGAAGAAGTATCTGAGCAAAGCCAACCCTAAGCCGCTCGTCCTAGCCAGGAGGACAGCCCTTCCGCCGAGCCTCGAAATCGCATAGGACATGTTGGCGGCGTTACCTCCCTTATGTATCTCCTGAAGGGTATGGGGCATGTCCCCACCGCCCCTGGAGACGACCCCCCTAAGCTCCTCCATAAACCTGGATGCATCCCCTCCAAAGTATACGAAGTGGTCCACGAAGAAGTCCGGCATAGCCGCAACCCGGGGGCCTCCCCCTAAACCCTCGAGGCGTCCTATGAGGCCCAGCCTAACCTCCTCATACATGGAGTCCAGGCCCTCCCCCCTCCTAGTCAAAGACGAGGATTACTACGGCAACCCTACTCGACAGCCATATAAATAAAACGGTATATCGAGCCGGGTTATGTTAAGTTGAGTTTAGTTGAGTCGAGTCGAAGAGGGATGCTGGATAGTTCGTTCGGCATTCCTTCACCTCCTTCTCCTGGGACGCCGTCCTATTCTATCCTCCTTGACGGGCATAGCCGGTTTACGGGGCATTCCCGGCATCTAGGCCTCAAAGCCCTGCAGACCTCCCTTCCGAACTCTATGAGGGCTAGGTGCATCCATCTCCTCTCCGAGGCGGGTATAAGTGCCTCGAGCCTGGCCTTAACCTCCTCGTAGCCTGCGCCTTTTCTTACGAGGCCTAGGCGCTTCGAAACCCTGTCTATATGGGTGTCGACGGGTAGGACGCCCCTACCGGCTGCGAAGGCCAATAGTACATCCGCGGTCTTAGGTCCGACGCCGGGGATCTCCATGAGGATCCTCCTAGCATCCTCTAAGGGTAGCTTGAGGGCATCGTCTAGGCCTCCCTGAAGCCTCTCCTTAATGAACTTGGAGGCCTCCACGAGCTTTACAGCCTTAACCCTGTGGAGGCCGGCCGGCCTTATGAGCTGCTCTAAAGCCTTGGGTCCCAGCTCCAAGAGGGCTTCAGGCGTGACGGAGGCGTGGGCCTCAAGGTTGTTCAAGGCCCTCTCCACGTTCCTCCAATTAGTATTCTGGGATAATATCGTTGCCACCAGGAGGTGGAACGCATCCCCAGATGGTCCCCGCATCCTCCTGGAGAATAGGCTCCCGATAATCCTTAAAGCCTCAGCCGAATCCTCACTGTTCAATTAAACCATGCTCCTCCCCGAGCCCTATCCGGTGAGCCCTCATCTAAACATCTCCATCCTTTTTTATGATTAGTAAACTTGATGATGCCCCAGGTTACCCCTTTTAAACCCTTGGGTTCATGGGATGAAATCAACCTTTCATATGGGAGTAGACTTAAAGTATCGCTTGCATAGTTCCATGTATAAAGGCTTAAACGGTATTTTAGATCCGATAGGCTGGTTAGCGGGAGGAAGAGTGGGCCGTCATGGAGGTCCTCTTAATAGCTTATACGCCGGATCCCGAGAGGGTCTGCGGGGCAGCTGCTAAGGTATGCGTCTCATCCAAGAGCCCGCGGGAGATCTGGGAATCCACCCCTAAGGAGAGCCTTCTAAGGAACCTGGGCGCCGCCTTAAGCCGCGGCCACGAGTCCGTGGTGGAGCACGCCTACTTCACCTTCGCGGTGTCAGGGGTTTCGAGGGCTTTAACCCATCAGCTCGTCAGGCATAGGATAGCCTCCTACTCCCAGCAAAGCCAGAGATACGTGAAGCTTACCCGTCCAGGCTATGTGACCCCGCCCACTGTTAAAGGGGATGCGGAGGCGGAGAGGCTTTACAGGGAAGCTGTGGAATCCGCGTTTAAAGCCTATAAACGGCTGATAGAGCTTGGGGTGCCCGTGGAGGATGCCAGGTATGTCCTACCCAACGCGGCTGAGACCAGCCTAATCGTATCGGTGAACGCGAGGGAGCTCCTCCACATCCTAGAGCTGAGGCTCTGCCTCCACGCCCAATGGGAGATAAGGATGCTCGCCTCAAAGATGCTCCAGGAGGCCGTGAAGGTGGCCCCTGAGATCCTCGCCAACGCCGGGCCTCCCTGCAAGGTCAGGGGGAGATGCCCCGAGAACGATCCGGGATGCCCCCTATACGCCCAATACGTACGGGATAAACCGGAAGGCGTAGGCGATAAGGGGGAGACGTGAACGCACCGGTTTATTAATTAACCCGTCCCCCCATATGGTAGATAAGGTTAAACCTAACCTTCCCGGGCGGGTGATCCCTCCTGAATAGAGGGGTGGAATCGGATCGGGAACGAGTCATCGAGGCTTTGAAGGCCGCCTCCCGGAGGCTCTCCAAGCTCCTCGGAGAAGAATACTTAGGGATGATCCTCTTCGGAAGCTGGGCTAGGGGGGAGGCTGAGCGGGACAGCGATGTGGACGTCCTCGTCCTCCTCCGAAGCGTCGGAGGCCTAACCGTTAGATCGGAGATCTACGATGTCATAGCTGGAAGGCTCGGGAGGGCGGTAACCCTATTGGACGTGCGCCTCGACGAGATTCAAAGGGAAGACTTGGAGCTTAACCCGCTCCTAGTCAACCTGATCGCCGATGGAATAATAATATGGGATAGCCGGGGGATCCTGAAGCGTTTCCTTGAGGAGGGGAGGGCGCTGATCAGAGAAATGGATCTCATCAGATATAAGACTCCGGATGGGAAGTACGGGTGGAAAAGGAGGGATATGAAACCCATATCTCAGGCAGAGGATTGAGGCGTAAAATCAGGGTTGAAGCTCAACTCTTTAGATGAAGTACGCTTCAGGGTTAAACTGGCGGAAAAATATCTGGAAGAGGCTGAGAAAGCCTACCGGGAAGGAGACAATCGAACCACCGTGGGGTCCTCCCAGCTGAGCGTTGAGAACGCGGCTAAGGCCGTTATAGCCCTCTATAGGATCCCGAGCTGGAGCCACGACCCCTCGCATGAGCTTGAGGAGTTGATCGATGCAATTCCAAGGGGAGCAAAACGCCTCTCAAAGGAGCTGGCTGTAATAGCCAGGCGCCTCGCCCCTGAACACGGTAGATCCACCTATGGTGAGCCGATCAGGGGGCTCACCCCATGGGATCTCTATAATCGACAGGACGCGTACTCCGCCCTAAAGGATGCTGAGGAGGCCTTCAAGCACCTCAACGGAATCCTCAAAAGGCTTAAAGTCGATCTCTAATATGGGGGCAGAGGCTTCAATTCTTAGTGGGCTCACAACCGGCTTGGTAGGAGGCTGGACGTCGGATTCAGGACCGGCCGTCTCTAGGCATCCCATAATTTTCCGCAGCCACCCGGGAAAACCTATGAGACCCCCTCAAACATTCAACATCCGTATAGGTGCCCCCGAGTTAGCGCTCCGTGCCGTCCATGATCTGATCAAGGTTTTCCTTGGAGGCTTATGTCCAATAGGATTAGGACTTTGACGATGCTCCGAATCTTCTCGATGATCATAGCGTTGATGGTGTTCTCGTCCATGACCTATCGTCTCCAGGCAGACGGCCGTCTCTGGGTAGAAGTTCAAAAAATATATTCCATAAAGTGGTCTAGGAATAAATTTATTATAGAACTTAATGAACCTTCTGGAGAGGAATCACATCTCGATAAGCCTTTATCGCCTCCGAGGGCTAATACACCAGCGAGGCGCCATTACTAGGCTATGTGGATGTGCTACGGGGCCTACAGGGGACCCTTACCCTATATGCTATAGATATATTCAAAAATTTTTGTAGTCCCATAACACAGCATATGCATTGTATCAAGATGTAATAAGCTCAGGCATGGATCATGGCGTGGCTTCAACACATCCCGGGGCGTGGACCATAGTCGATCGAGGCGCAACTATCCTCCATTATTTAAGACTGGGCTTCCCCATAGAGGCTGGACTATACAGTTAAATAACTAAAAATAATTCTATCTCTCTTCTCCATCATTGAAGGCGGGAGGGCTAAAGTGGGGTAAAGGATTAAGGCTGGAAAAGGGGGTAAGCCCATGAGGCGGAGAAGCCCCGAAGGCTTAAACCCATGCCCCTCCAAGCCTCCCATATCCTTTAAACTCAGCTTCATCGTTGAGGAAGCAACCTAAACAGAATGGAATTAAAAAGAGAAAAGAGGTGGTTTTTAACGTTTCCGCTTTTTAATGGCAGCAACCGCCACGGCTGCTAAGCCGATAAAGGCCATGTAAGGCGCCAGTATGGCAAGCTTGTTCACAGAAGTTAATATGCCTCCAACCGGGTATGAGGGACGTGGAGGCGGTGGAGGCGGCCTCAAGGTATATTCGATATACGGATCATAATCTGTGCCAGTCTCCTCGGATGCATAGAAGTACCATCCATCGAACAATTTATCGCCATCGGTGTTGGTCTCCAGCTCTATCCTGAAGGCGCTATAGGCTCTTCCATTGTTTATATCGTCCTGCATCGCAGCGGTTACGTCGATTGAGATATATCCAACGTTTGGGGTTGCAGTGCCGCTGAGCAGTACGCCGGGGTCATTACCTATGGATGGGGCATCGAGATCGGCGGCGGCAAGGGTGCCGTAATCAGCTATGTGAATTACCCGGCAGTCTCCAAGCCCTGGATTGGTTAACGGACTACTAGTATCACCGACACCATCTAGGTAGCTCCTGTAAACGTACAGGTACAGTTTCGCGGAGGCGATAGTCCCCGAGATGCCGGACAGGCTAAACCTCACAAACCCCTTGAAATAAACGCCGGGAGAATTTACATCCCCTACAAATACAGTGTTTGTCTCAACAAATCCAAAATTGCTTTTACACCCGTCTTCTGAATGGCTGTATACGATGTCCGGGTTGGCCCTAACCATCGGCGCGGCTAGGACCAGTGCGATCAAGAATATGGGCAAACCGATGGTGGTTATAATCCTGGCCGTCCTTTCGACGATGCTCGGCCCCTTCTTCCCTTGCAGGATGCAACCGGCTGAGGCGGTTAACATCATCAACGATAAAGTCGGCTGGTGTCGCCTAAGCAGCTTCCTTCTCTCTCTCACTAAACTCATTTTTTAAGCCTCGCGCGAGGTGCCCCCATGCTTAAAAAGGGGGATGAAGTTATCTTTCCCATCCTTAGATATATAAGCCTATACGTCGAACTCAGATATATTCCGGTCTATCCCCACCTCAAAGTCGTTTTAAAGTTCTTTTTCTTAGCCTGTAAGGCATTTTCCCCTTTTCGATCCCATTGCTGCGACGCCCTCTGAAATTGGATTGCCCACCGCCTATAAGGGTATGGTCCTACAGCCACCCCCATAGGGTGCAGTTTCTTATATGGTATGCCCCATATGATACACTGTACAGGTTAAGATAGGGTTTGATGGGGGAGGGAGAGCGGTATAAGAGGCATGATCCTAAAGGGAACTTTTGATGGGGGTAATGAGATCCAGGTCTTTCCTTTTATCTTCTATAGGGGTATTTCATAAGGTATTCTATAGGGATCTGATTCATCCCTGTAGAGGAGGCTCATAAGAGCCAACTACCTATAGTAGGGGTGGATGCCATAGGGTAGGGGCGTAGGGGAAATTATGTAATAGAGGAATCGCCCATATGGGTTCATCCCCATAGACCTCCCCCACCGTCGGTGGGTCCATTCGACTCGGAGGACGCGAAAGGATAATTCGATGCTCGGATGGTTTAGAACCTTAATTAGCCATCAACCACCCTAGACCGGGCTAATCCCGATCTTTAATCCATAAAACACCCGGGTTTGATACAAATTAATACAGCGTAATACATTTAATACTCCGCAAATGAAGCTGGGATCCGTGTTTCCCGAGCCTTCATCGTCGAATACACGGTGAAAGATGAGGATGGGAGATTTAGGACGGGACAGAAGCGCATCCCAGCGATGACTACAGTTAGCACAGCTAGAAGGCTTGGCTGTTCAACGTGGACGAAAGTGAAGGGCGGACGGAAAGAGTCAAGGGGTGGAAGGCCCAGCTTGGATTGCAGAAGGATGGGGAAAAGCCAGGAATGCGAAGCCCCGGATTATGACTTCAGCGGGGAGGCCATGAGGCGTGTTATTTCAAACCTGAAGCTGCAGAATAGAGTTATCCCGTTCAGGGAAATCTTGGCGGAAGTTTTAGGGGGCTAAAGTCCTGAGGGTGAGGGGCCACGCCGAGAAATAATCCTCGTTCATAGAGCCCTATGGAAACCTCCCTAAGCGTTTGCAAAAGCTGAGGGGAGGGGGCGTTTACGCTGTATCCCCTAAAGTGGCCATAGAAGCCTTCAAGATCGTCGATAATCTCTCAGCGGACATGCTCGGCGAAATGGATGAGAGGATTAAATCAGTCCTCGGGGCGTTAAAGGAAATATCAGGGGTGGAAGAGGGGGTTTTTGTATGGGGTGGAGCCGTGTGAGGAGCCCCTATGGTGTGACGTGAAGGACGCAAGATCGATGTAAGGGCTAGGGAGAGGATTGCAGCTAAGCTCGGTAGAGGCGAGGGGACTGCACGTGGTCTTCTCAACTATCTTGAGACATATGGATATTTTAGTGGCGATGAGAGAAGAGCTAAGACCTATACGTTATTTAGATTATAATTTGGATGATATAGAGGCGAAAATAAATTTTATACCGGATATATCGAAATTTTCCAATACTTTGAAGGATAAATCGGAAAAGGAAGCTCAGTTGGCGTAAAATTGTGTCGAAAAAAGGAAAATATTCCTCCTATGGGCGAGATTCTACAGATTCCTATAGGAAGATCCTTCCCTTCAGGGATTGAGAAAGAGGGTTCCTCCCTCTCCTCCCCCCACTTCACTCCTCCATCCCCCTCTTTCCCGCAACCGGCGATTTCCAATATTAACTTGAGCCCATTTCAAGTATCTTCCGGCAAAAATCCCAAGAGATTGGAGATTCCATAAATTGCTAAAGCCCGAGGAACTTTTAAAGTGCAAACTTTGCAGGCGATGGGGTAGAAGCATGCTCTTGCCTCACGGCAGCACCTAGATTCACATATGAGAAGGGCGCGGAGACAACACTGGATTTAATCTGCGATGGGAGGGGGGTATGGAATTAGGCCCTAATCTTCAGCTGAAAAAAGCGTAGACAATTCAAACTTTACCTGGGATTACGGTCAGGCCACCCTACTGGCTAGGATGGAATGATAGTGGTGGATCGCCCTATACTCGATGGCATGTTCCCAATAAGATTTAAATCCTCAGGGTTCCCTTTAAATAGATCAAACCCTTTATAGTAGATTATAGTAGACATTTTATGGGGGTAGGTCTTATGGTTGAGAGGAAGGGTAGGGTTTTCAGCCCGAGGGATTTGGAGTCTCTGGTCTTCAAGTGGGGTACCCAGCAGTGGGTCATAGGGGACCGCTTCAGCCTAGGGTTGACGGTCATCCCGCCAGGCACAGCCCATGAAAGGCACAGCCACCCCGATGTGGAGGAGATGTTCTACATAATCTCAGGGGAGATGGAGGTCATCTTCTACTACGGCGATGAGCAGGAGAAGTTCTATGCTGGGCCGGGCTCATATGTTCACATTCCAGCCGGGATAGAGCACTCCGGGGGAGGCCACAGCGTCGAACCGGTTAGGTTCCTAGTAATATATAGTCCACCTGGGCCCGAGACGTACCAGCTTAGAAACGATCCTGAATGCACGGTTCTCCCGCCTGGAAAGCTGCCGGCATACCACTGCAAATAACCCGAGGCTCTCCTCAGGACGCCGACTCCCCCTAAAAGTTAAGACAGCATAGTAATAATTGATGAAGGAAAGCATCAGGGAAATAGGTTTACCCGGTAAAAAGGGTAAGCTCATCTATTTTGTTCCTTGTTTGATCCTCCACTTCGGCCCCTCAGGGGAATCCTCGATCTCCACCCCAGCCTCTCTCAGCTTCTCCCTTATCCTGTCTGAGAGGTCGAAGCGCTTCTCAGCCCTGAGGATCTCCCTGACCTCTAGGACGGCGTCCAAGACGTTCTTCAGGACAGTACCGCCGCCCCCTTCCCCCCTCCTGTCTATGAAGCCTAGGACGCTGTCGAAGATATCGTAGGCTCGCAAGATCTCCTCGAGGAGTTTCTTAGAAGGGTTTCCCTCCAGGCTTCTATAGACGAAGTTTGTGAACTCGCTTATCGCCGCCATGACCCTCGGAGTATTGAAGTCGTCGTCCATGAGGGCATAGAACCTTTCAACGTACTCCCATACCCTCTTGACGTCCTCCTCGAAGCCTAGGGCGTCCTTCTCCCCCTCCTCCACGTACTCTCCGAGTTGAAGCCTTCGCTCAGCCATCCTGTAGGCCTGGTTTAAAGCCTCAGTGAACTTGGCTACGCTTGAAACCTCATCCTCATCGTAGTCTATCGGACTCCTATAATGGGTCATGGCGAAGAAAGTTCTTAAAGCCTCGGGGCTATGCCTCGAAAGGGCCTCCCTGATCGTTACGAAGTTCTTAAGGGACTTGGACATCTTCTTCCCCCCTATCGTGAGGAGGCCTGTGTGAACCCAGTATTGGACCATGGGCTTAACCCCGGTGAGGGCCTCCATCTGGGCTATCTCAGCCTCATGATGGGGGAATATGAGCTCCAAAGCCCCCCCATGGATATCATAGGATGGCCCGAAATAAGTATAGGTTATGGCCGTATCCTCTATATGCCATCCGGGCCTACCCCTGCCCCATGGGCTCTCCCAGGAGGGCTCCCCGGGCTTCTCAGCCTTCCAGAGGGCGAAGTCCCCGGGGTTCCTCTTCCCAGGCCTAGGATCGACCCTATGCTCCACGAGCTCCTCAGGCCTCCGCCCCGAGAGCCTCCCATAATCCGGGAACCTAGATATATCATAATATACGTCTCCGTCCAACTGGTATGCGTAGCCCTTCTCCAGGAGCCCCTTAACCTGCTCTACGATCTCATCGATATGCTCCGAGGCCTTCGCATAGAGGTTTACGCTGTCCACCTTCAAGGCCCTCATATCCCTATAGAACTCCTCAGCCATCTCCGCCGCCAACTTGAAGGGGTCCACCCCGAGCTCCCGGCCCCTCCCAATAATCTTATCATCCACATCCGTTATGTTCATGAGATAGAAGACGCTGTAACCCTTCAACCTGAGATACTTGGCTATAATATCGTAGGCCACATAGGTCCGGGCGTGGCCTACATGCGATAGATCGTAGACGGTGGGGCCGCAGACGAACATGTAAACCCTGTTACCCCTCAGGGGCTTGAACTCCCTAACCCTACGCGCCATGGAATCATAGACCCGGACCGGAAAGAACAATCCAACCACCTAAAGACATAGAGGAAGAGAGGGGGAGAAGGCCCGCCCGGCCTGGCCCACCTTCTCCTCAAGCTTCCCCATGCTTCTATCCTATCTCTGGATTTAGAGTTTGTAGCCTATATCCCTTAGGAATTTCTTTCTCTCCCCAGCCTCCCCGGGATCCTCCACTCCCTTAGGCTTATAGCCGTCCACCACGCCTATCACAGCCCTCCCCTGCCCCGTCTCCGCGACCAGGACCTCCACCGGGTTCGACGTCGCGCAGTATATCGTGCAGACCTCCTGAACCATCTTCAAGGCGTTCAAGACGTTTATCGGGTAAGCCCCCTTCAAGGCTATGATGAAGGAGTGGCCGGCCCCGATCCTCGAAGCGGCATCAACCGCGAAACCCTCGAGGTCCCCATCGTTCCCCACATGCCTTATAAGGCAGGGCCCAGAGGCCTCGCAGAAGGCTAAGCCGAACCTAATCCCCGGGACGGAGCCCACCAGGGCCTCATATAAGTCCTCAACCGTCTTGATGAAATGCGCCATACCAATTATGACGTTACCCTCCCTAGGAGGCGTAACGGCTACACTCTCAAACTCCATTAAGCGGCACCTCACCTAGAGTAGTAACCAAAAAAGAGATATTAAAACTCTATCTAATCCCCTTAACGCCGGGCATTCCAGCATAATATCATCGCTCGAGAAGCAAGCATGCACGCGTAGGAAGCAGCCCCCCAGAACGCTTCTAACGCCTCCAGCCTCAACGAGGCATCATGCACGCATAGGAATCTATTAAGTCAGATACTTCGAAGTCATGGAATGGGAATTTCAGCCTTCATAGGGCTGAGCCACGCCCATCGGAGGCGCCGCCGTGGCTTATAGTTAAATGGTTGGGAGGCGGGGGAACCAGGCTCGCCCCCTCCTAAAATATTTTTTCTCCGCCTCCATCCTAAGCCTCTTAACCCTATCGGATTCCACCACGGCTAATCCGTCGATGAGGGCCCCCAGGGCGAGTGGGTTACCCTTCTCCACCATCCTCTTCAACTCCTCATACGTGTAGCCTAAAGCCTCCACCTTACCCGTCTTCAACTCGTTGAGGAGACGGAGCCTCTCCAACAACGGGATATCAGTGAAATCGTCGCTGACCACGAGGAGGTCCACGTCGCTCCAATAGCCGCCTCCACCCCTGGATGTGGAGCCGTGAACCACGGCGGACTCCACGTGAACCCTTTCCCTCAACCTCTCCAGGAAGGCCTTTACAGCTTCAGCCCAAGCCTCTCCAGCCGCGCCTTCACCCAATCTATGATCACTCCGCAATATTTGATGGCTCTCCCAGCCGTCTCCGCATCATAGTACATGCCGGGATAACCGCTCTCATAAGAGTTAGGGTACCTAGATGGAATATAATGTCTATCTAGCTCCCTCGTGTAGACCATGACCTCTTCGGCGCCCTGGTCCGTCAGGAGGCCGAGCAGCTCCACGAGGGAATGCCCCCAAGCCCCAATCCCCAACCCGTGAAGAAGGGCCTTCACAGCCTTTCCAGCTGATTGCTGAGCCTGAAAAGACGCCCACTCATAGTTTCCCGCTTCAGCGCTGTCCCCCGCCGCTTTAAGGTCCCTCAAAGCTTGGAGGAGCCAACGCCTCGCCTCCTCAAACCTCTCCAAAACAACTCCCTAAACCTATAGAGTCGAGGAACAGGCTCTTAAACCCCGCCTCGAAATCCACCGAACATGACCTCAACCAATTAATTTTGAAGGCATCATCCATGGAAGTTGAAGTTTAACCTGATCTAACCCCCTTAACAAGAGGATGATCCTATAAGGGGCTTGGAGTGTTTTCATTCACTTCAATTTAAGAGATGCCTCATCTCAACCGTGATCAATATAGGAGCAGCGGCCTCCCCTTAAACTTGCCCGCAACCGGATCTACCTCGTATCTAAGCGTTTCTAGGACTATTACGCCCAATAGAACCTCGTCTATTATATCCGATATCTATATGTCGAAGATCACCTCCTTATCGTACAGGTTAATCCAACCCCTGCCCCTCTTAATTTTAACCAAACCTTCGCCGGTTGCCACCTCCCCCTCCCTTACAGCCTCTATCTCGAGCTCCTCAGCTCAAGATCCCGGCAGAACGGCTAGGCCCGCCCCTGTATCCACTAAATCCTTTAAAATTATCACCGGTCGGCTCTTAAACGCTTCCAAGCCCTATTAACCGGTTATTACCTGTTATTTCGGCGGGAGTGTCCCTAGGCTTCAGTCGGCTTCAATAGCTTCATTTGCAAAGTTAACATTCCTTAATCTACTTTGAGGTAAGATCCTTTGTTGTGATCGCTGAGACATACTTTGACGCTTTATCTTTAAGATTTTGATCGTCGGTTACGAGCGTGAGTCCATCCTTCATGGCTGCGTAGAGGTATGAGGCATCGTACACCGTGAGGCCTTCCCTGGCAGCTAGCTCGAAGACCTCTCTCTCCGATCCCCTCAGAGACAATGCTTCAACAGCCTCGAATACCCCGCTTATTATGTCCACGTACTCCAAAGCCGTATCTCCATCGATTCCTCCAATTAGCTTGTATTCCTTCCATATGGCGTTAAGGGCTTCGTAGAGCACCAAATCTATGGTTACGCCGTTAGCCAATGGCCTAACAAGGCCCCTCTTAACCAGGTTCACTATAGAGCTTGCATCGAAAAGGTATGAGATCATCTATCCCTATCCTCGCGTATGAGCCTAACAAACTCATCGTCGGGGATGTGAGAGACCTTTCCACTCAGTCGTTTAGCCCTCTCCTCGATCTCACCGAGCATACGTCTCTTCACCTCCTCTTCCAGGGCCCTCCTGATGATGGGGCTCGGCCTGATTCCATACTTATCGAGGAGCCCCTTCAACTTACGGGGGATCTTCGCGGAGACGGTTGCATACTTCAAGCGCGCCACCCATAAAGTAATACTATTTGTATACTCATATAAGGTTTACCAAAATAGGGAATTCGCCGCTCTACCCGTCCCACATCAACTAAGCTTAGGAGAGGCGCTGCACGGCATCTTGAGAAATCTCCATGTCTAACCCCTCTACGCCTATCCTCGCCTCAGCTTGGCCGGTCAGGCTTAGAAGAAGCCATGCCTCCTCGCCTTGAAGAGTAAAGGCAGCAACCGGATCAGGCTCCTCCTCTTAACCAGAAGCTTCACGGCCGGTCCTAGAAGCTTCGTAGGCGAGAAATCCAGTGTCCCAATATGCCCGAACGCATCCCTGATCGCCTCCACCTCCCCTGGTTCAACGCTTTCAAGCAGCCTCCGAATCTCAAGGCATGCCTGGAACTTCCCTCCGAGCCTCGCCCTCCAAAGCCTCTCATACCTCGATAAGCCCTCCTCCTCATCCAGGTTTCCCATTACGTATTCCGCAGCCACCTCCCCAGCTATCCCCCCGCAAGTGATGGATGTCGCTATTCCCGCGCCGCTCGACGGGACCACCTGGCCTGCAGCATCCCCGGCGAGGAGGAACCCGTCCCCATAGGTCCTCTCCAAGGGTCCGCTTAAAGGGACGCAGTGGCCGATTACGCGCTCCACCTCCAGGCCCTTCCACCTCTCTAAGAGCCTCCTCCAATACGCGATAGCGGGCTCCCTGACCCCCCTGACGCCTAACCCTATCTTAGCCGTGTCATTGGATGATGGGACGATCCAGGCGTATCCCCCTGGGGCGTATTCCCTTCCGAGGTAGACCTCCATAACCCTCGATGAGCCCAAAGGGTTGGGCTTAACCCATGACTGGATGCAAGTCGCCAACTCCATTTCAGGTTTAACCCCGAACCATCTGCCAACCCCGCATTTGAACCCGTCGGCCCCCACGACCATCTTGGAAGCCACGTAAGAGTCCCCTCCACCCCCGCTCACATCTTTAACCTTGACTTTGACCGGTTCTCGCAGTCCTCCTCCATTCGCTTCCATGCCTTCCGCCCTCCACCCCGTGTAAAGCTTTGCGCCCGCCTTCACAGCCTCTAAGGCTAGGAACTCATCGAACCCCCTCCTGTCTAGGACCGTGAAATCTTGTTTAAGCCAGAGCTCAGCCCTAGACCCCACTACGAGTTTAACCTCCCTAACCCTGGCCTCCACAAGCCTTTCAGGGAATCCGCCCAGGTTCTTTAAGTCCCTCTCATGGATTAGACCCGCGCAATGCTCGGGCTCCCCCACCCTGGGATGCTCCTCCACCAAGGCGACCTCAACCCCTTTCAGGGCCGCGGCCTTGGCGGCGGACGACCCTGCCGGCCCAGCACCCACGATTAGGACGTCGAAATTCGGCACAGCCATCCCTAATATCCCCATCCAAAGGAGCATTAATAACAGGGCGTCTCCAGGTATAGATAGTCATGTTAGGGGAACATAGTTTTAAATCCATATCCCCTTTTAAAGATTGATCTAGGTGTCATAGGGATTGAGGATAGGCGACGTCGAGGTTGGGGATGAGGACTTTGCTGAAGCCTTCCCCATGTGGGTCTCCCGTATACTCGTAACCGCCGTCGACGAGGGATGGGCCCGCGCCGCGGCTGAGGCCGCCACGGGCTTCGCCTCATCGATTATAATGGCTCCCTGCGAGGCAGGGGTTGAGGGGCCTCCAGCCCAGCCTTCGGAGACTCCTGACGGCCGCGTAGGATTATACGTTCAGTTCTATCATGGGCTTGGAAGCCTGTTGAAGCAGCAGCTGATCGCGAGGATAGGCCAGTGCATCCTCACATGTCCCACGACGGCCGTATACGATGCGACGCCCAACCCTCCCAAGAGGCTTAAGATAGGATGGGCTGTCCGGATGTTCGGGGATGGCTTCGAGGAGAGGATCGAGCTCAACGGGAGGACCATGTGGAGGATCCCCGTCATGGAGGGCGAATTCCTCATCGAGGACAGAATAGGCGTGAGGAAGGGCGTCGCCGGAGGCAACATAGTCATAATGGCCTCCGAGGCCTCAGCCGGGCTCCAAGCAGCCGTCTCCGCGGTGAGGGCTATAAAGACGCTGAGGGGCGTGGTGCTCCCCTTCCCCGGCGGCGTATGCAGGTCGGGGTCGAAGGTGGGCTCCAGAAAGTACAAGTTGAAGGCTTCCACGAACCATCCCTACTGCCCCTCCCTTAAGGGCAGGATCGACGACTCCCAGATCCCAGACGATGTGAAGAGCGTATATGAGATAGTCTTCAACGCCCTCTCATCGAAGACCTTGAAGAAGGCTACAGCCCTAGCCGTGAAGGCCGCAGCCCAGGTGGAGGGCGTAAGGAGGATAACCGCCGTCAACTTCGGCGGGAAGCTTGGACCTATAAGGATAAACCTCAGGGAAGCCCTGGAATCCGAAAACCCATGATCAGATACAAGCCTCTCTAAACGGGCCTTATGTATCCTGGGATTCCCCGAGAGCCTACGACGAGCCTAAGCCATCCGCGGCCCTTAGCCTCCACCTTCTCCACGATGCCCTCAGCCTCCAACCTCTCCCCAGGTGAGGCTATTCCGCAGTAGAGGCCCTCGAAGCTCACGATCTCCTGCAACCCCTCCACCTTCAGGCCCTCCACGACTTGGACGTCCTCAACCCTGTATACGCCTGGATAGAATATGGAGTCCTCTGCCTCGGCCACCGTCGCCTCGATCTTAGCCTCCTCCAGCCTCCTATATACGCGGTCCCCGTATGATTCATCCACCTCCACCTCCAATTTAACCGGGTGGACCGAGTAGAAGACGCCTTTGTAGAGGCCTCTGTTCCAGAGCCTCCTGTAAACCGTGGCGTAATCCTTGAAGCTGAGGTCTGATCCTAAACCCCGCTCCGAATATATCGCCCTTAAATCCTCGAGGCTGAACCTTCCAAAGTCACCACTACACTTGCAGGCCTGTTCTTTAAGGGCCTCCATAACCCTGAGGGATGCATCCCTGCCGTAAACCGTTAAGTCCAGATCCGAGAAGAGCTGGTGATGGATCCCTAAAAGGATGGAGCCCGTCACCCCGAAGCATTCCAGTTCGACCCCGCTCATCCCTGAGAGCTTAGACGCCAGCTCCCCCGCCATCCTCTCAAGCCTGTCCCCTCCACGACTTATGATCCAGCCGAGCCGCTCCTCAGGCTTGAGATGCCTCTTAATCATGCTCGTTAAGGGTGCTGAGAACTCGAGGCCCAACCGCTCGTCACGGTAAAGGTGCTGCGGCGCCGTCTCCGAGAGGAGCCTCAGCGTCGCCTCCAGGTCCTCCATGGAATACCTCTCCAAGACCCTCTTATATCCCCCGTTGAGGCGCCTATACTTCAGGTAGGCGAGCACCCGCCCCGGGGGATGCACGTTCCCCACCACCGTGAAGACCAGCCCGTCCACGGTCTCCACGTGATCGTGATCCCTGAAACCCCTCAACTACTCCACCATCCCTGGGATAAGGAAGTCCCCCCTATCCTCACCTACGATAACCCTAAGGTAGGAGAGACCGCTCCTCCAGCGGACCTCCTCAACGGTGCCCATACCCCTCACATGGTCGCCCCTAACCGCCTGGCAGCAGAACCTTCCCCTGAAGCTCGCAACCTCCCTTATGGGCATCCTCTCATCGCCGACCTTGGCCCAACCTTCAACCAGGTACCTGCAGGGCGTAAAGATCGCCTCGGAATCGTCCAGGACCACCGCCTCGAGGGAGCCCCTCCCCAAAGGCCTATAGGAGGGGTCTCCATAGGATTCCCCCGTCTCATGTGGATACTTTACAAACCTTATGAAGTATTCGCTTCCCTTGAAGAGGCCTTGGAAAGCCTTCCCCCCCTCAGCGTATAGGAACTCTTCCAAGCCTATAAGCCTATCCAATCCTCTAGCCCTGTAAAGCTTTAGGAGGCCCTCCCTCCCGTAGGGTTTGAAGTCTCCACCCCTGGAGAGGAGGTCCCTGAGTGCCCCATCGACCTTGAGGGAGTTATCCCCGCCGTAGACTATGAGGTCCAAGTCCGAGCCTTCCAGGTGGAGCCCGGGAAGTATCGAGCCCGATACCCCCATGGAGCCTAGATCTACGCCGGCCGCCTCGGCCAGCTCCTCAGCCATCTCCAAGATCCTACGCTCAAGCTTATCCGCAGCCCCTCCCCGTCTCATATCCAAGAGCCTCTCTTTAGGGTTGAATATCCGATGCACCCTTGAATCCGGCACCTCCTGCATGACCCTACCGTAGGCCTCATCGAACCTTAGGTAATCCGGGTAGCCTTCCCTGAGGAGCCTCCACCGCTCCCCTAAATCGTAGACCTTGACGAGGCCCCTCCTAGAAACCCCCCGGCCTAAAACCTTGTAGGGGGCATATCTAAGGAAGGCGACCGTATAGCCCGGCGGATGCACGTGACCCCTAACCTCAAATAATAAGCCCTCGCCCGTCTCCAGGAAGTAGCCCTCCGTCAACCCCTCCAAACCCGATCAGACCTCCAAGATCCTCCCAGGGTTCGTATAGACGGTCATGCGTCTCCCCATGAGCAGGCCTATGAGGGTTATCCCCGCCTCCTCGGCCATGGACACGCCCGTATAGGTAGGAGCCTTGAAAGATGCCACGATGGGTATGCCGACGGTAGCCGCCTTCAAGACGAGCTCGCCGGACTGCCTCCCAGACGTTAAGAGTATGGAGTCCCTGAACTCCCCCTTCCCATCCAACGCCTTCAACCCTATAACCTTATCCACGGCGTTATGCCTCCCCACATCCTCGGCGAAGAAGTCGAGGCCCCTCCTATGGTCGCGGAGGAGGGCTGAATGTACGCCACCAGTGCTCCTCCCAGCCGAGCCCAGCTCGATAAGCCTACCCGAGGCCTCTAGGAGATCCATGGGTGAAACCCTCAGGTCCGAGGAGACCCTGGGAACCCCGGCTTCATCCCTATGGCTTAGGCCGCATCCCATCGAGTAGTAACGGGGCTTGAACCCGCTTAGATCCCTGTCCACCTCCACGGATACGAGCCTCCCCCTCACATCAACCCTACGGATCTCTTCGATAGTAGAGGCGAGGCCCTCGGAGAGCAGGTAACCCACGGCCAGCTCCCTCAGCATCTCCGGGGAAGCATGGAACCAGGCCAGGGGAGCGCCGTTAACCACGAGCCCTACAACCGCGTCGACGGCAATCCTATCCATATAGGGGCCGTCAAACCCTGACCTCAGGTCTATCCTCCTCGCCTTAACATTAACCACAGCTTTAGACAAGGGTTCAACCCTTCCCAATATATGATGGTGATCCATGTTAACTGATAAGGGTATCCTCAGCCCATCCCCAGGTCTGGAACCAGAGTAGCGTCCATCGGATTTGCGGTAAATTAAAATCCGGGATATCACAGCGTTATCCCATGGAATGGGATCTATCATAGGGCGGAGGAACCGATCCATGGTGAGGGCGCTCGCACTATTCTCAGGAGGCTTAGATTCAACCCTGGCCGTCAAGATCGTGAAGGACCAGGGCGTAGACGTGGTTGCACTGAAGTTCATCTCCCCCTTCTGCCTATGCGACAGGAACGTGACATGCCCGGCCTCCGAAGCCTCCAAGAGAAACGGCATACCGCTCAAAATAGTGTATCTAGGCTCCGACTACCTCAGGATGGTTAGGAGGCCGAGGCACGGCTACGGCTCAGCCCTCAACCCATGCATAGACTGCCGTATACTCATGCTCAAGAAGGCTAAAAGATACGCCAGGGAGGTGGATGCCAAGTTCATCGTAACAGGCGAGGTCCTGGATCAGAGGCCGATGAGCCAACGCCTGGAGACGCTTAAACTCATAGAGAGGGAGGCGGGCCTCGAGGGGAAGATCCTCAGGCCCCTATCCGCAAAGCTCCTCCCCGAGACCGAAGCCGAGAAAAGGGGATGGGTCGACCGGGAGAAGCTCCTCGACATAAGAGGAAGGAGCAGGCGACGGCAGATGGAGCTGGCCGCCAAGCTCGGGATAAGGGACTACCCGTCCCCCGCCGGGGGATGCCTCCTAACCCAGAGAGAATACGCCGCCAAGCTCATAGACCTATTCCAACATAAGAAGAGGATAAGCATGAGGGATATAAGACTCCTAAGGATTGGACGCCACTTCAGGTTCGGCGAAAACAAGATAATAGTCGGGAGGAACATGGCTGAGAACAAGCTCCTACTAGCCCTGAAGAATAAAAGCGACTACGTATTCGAGGTTCCAAGCCATGGAAGCCCCATAACCATACTCCAAGGCAGAAAGAATAAGAGAGCGGTCATAGCCGCGGCGAGGCTGACCGCCAGATACTCCGACGCCGAAGGAGACAGGATCCCAGTTAAATATGGAGTGAAGAGGCCCTCGAGGAAGATAATCGTGGAGCCGATAAGCAACCCGGAGACATGGAGGATTGCATGGCCAAGGAAGGTTCAAAAAACTCCCATCAGAAATGATAGGATATAGTGGATATCCATCTAGGTATATGCTTTTAACTAAAGCCCCTTAACAACCATGTTTCCCCTGGGGTTTCCTCCCCTGGGGTTAGCGCAGTTTGGACATACTATCCCGATCAGGTTAAGATCGAATTTGTACATGCATCGGCCCCAACGGAGGGCCGTCTGAAAGCTATTCCTCCCATCCGGTTGTAGAGATCGAAAGATTAAATTCCCCGCACCTTCAAGTACAATAGTAGGGTCACGTCTAGGCGTTCCGCCATGGCTAAGCGAAAGAAGGGCAGGCCGGAGCGGGGATACGTGAAGCCCAAGCGTAGGTTTAAACGTTCGGAGCTGGCAGGCTTCGCGGCCATAACCCTCTTCGTGGTCCTGATCCTCTACCTGGCCTTCTCTCCCCCGTCTGGGGGTCCAACCCCATCCTCGACGGCCATGACGGCCCCGCCGGAGGCCTCCACGAAGACCGAACCCGGCAGGGCTGCCATAGTCGACCAGCTGGGCCTCAGGATGCCCAGCCAAGCCTTCATCGAGGAGGCTGAGGGGATACTCCGCCAGGCGGGCTTCCAAGTGGACGTGTACCCCCACGAGAAGGTTACGGTGAGCCTTTACAGGGAGATCTCGTCCAAGGGCTACCGCCTCATAGTCTTCCGGGTCCACATGGGCGTGAACGAGGAGGCCGAGGATAGGCCTGTAGGCATGTTCACAGCCGAGCCCTATAATCAGTTTGAATACGCGGTGGAGCAGCTCAGGGATCAGGTGGCCTCGGCTAAAGCCTATAATACCACGGAGGTCCTCTTCGCGGTCTCGCCTAAATTCATAAGGGAAGCAACAGTCATAGACTATCCAGGGACGGTCATAATCCTCTCGGGGTGCTTCGGCCTATACAGCGAGGCCTTACCCGAAGCCTTCATAGCGAGAGGAGCCTCCGCAGTCATAGGATGGAACGGCCTAGTCAGCATCGACCATACAGACGCTGCAACCATAAGCCTCCTGAAAGCCCTATGCCTAGAGAAGCTCAGCGTAGGGGAAGCCGTCGGAAAGGCCATGCAGGAGGTCGGCCCAGACCCCGAAAATGGAAGCATACTCGGCTACTACCCCCACTCCACGGGCGGATATAAGATCCCCTTTAACGTGGCTCCGATCATAGGCGGAACGGGAATCACGGCTATTTGGATCGCATTGGACAACCCAACCGGTGGAGATGGCCCCCATCGATCCCCACACTACTTTATCAGCCGGCCCACCCGCCTGAACAGGCCCTCCTTACGGCCCTTGAGCGCTTCCAGCCCTCAGAGGAAATCCCACGGCGGTGGCCCCCATAAAAGTTCCTCTGTCCTCTGTATACGTCCTGATGAGAAGGCGTAGGGCCTAAGCAAAAACCCTCTTTTTTTACTTTGCTCCCCCTTCCATCTGGTCCATCCATCGACGTATTCTCCTCCAGCGATGCATCCGGCTCAGAGTTAACGGTATTCCATCTTCGCCTGAGGACAGAATAGAAACGGAGGCTTCACCATCGCTAATTCTAGGATGTCCCTTTCTTCGCTGAGGCTTCTTATACCGAGTGCCGGCTTACTTTCTCCGCGTAATTGAACATCATCTAGGAATCCTTCCCTAAAGGGGTTCGGACGGAAGCCGAAGGAGAGGGTTAGAAGAAGTGAGAAGAGGGATATATAGGGGATAAATCCACATCCACACCCTCCTTCACAGCCAGCCTCAGGGCGTATGCCCAGTCCTTTCTGGATGGGGCTGAACAAGCGATCCTCGCAGCGGGCGCAGACCGGCGAAGGAGGAGATTTTCAACTCCGGCGAAAAAGATTGGAGGTCGCTTCCCTTCTCCAGTAAACGAAATGGCGCGGATGACCATGGACGCAAGTTTCCGCCCTCTCTTCATCGCTGACCCTCGGCATATCTAGAGAACGCTCCTCGGCTCAGAAAACTTCTTGTGGGCAATAAATGGATGGTAGCCCCGGTTCTATCCGCTCCGCCGTGGATGGGAAGCTAAGCTGCGCTTCACCATCCTGACGGCGTCTTCGTCGCCGTAATAGCGTGGAACCACGTTAACCGGCTTAAACCCATGCTTCAAATAGAAGTTAACGGCCGCATAATTCGATCTCCGAACCTCCAGCCAGACCTCCTCGACGTTCAACGTGGCCTCAGCCTCCTCGAGGAGCCTTGAGCCGATCCCCATCCTCCTAAACCATGGATGGACGGCCAAGTTCAGGATCCTCCCGGAGGAGCCATGGCGGAGAGGGGAATGCTTCTCAGCCACGAGGTATCCAACCGGTGAACCATCCATCTCGGCGACTAGGAAGACCACGTTCGGAAGCCTGCCTACGCGCTGAAACTCTAGGCTGGGCCAGGGATCCGGAAAAGATAAACGCTCTATCTCACATAGCCTATCCAAATCATCGTCGGAGAAGAGCCTTACTCTAACCTCTAAACCATCAGGGCACATACCTAACCATTTTTACTCAGCTCTCATATATTGAGGTTTGCCGCCGAGCAGGCTGAGGAGTGGATGCTCAGCTTTAACGCCGCCACTCAAACAAGGAGAAGGGTGCGGCCCCTCCCCAATGGAGATCGGAAAGGGAAGGTTTAAGGAGGCGGTCTTTCCTCGATAGATTTTGAAAGGCGATGGCAATGCCCAGCGTCCTGGTCCTCGTCCATGGGATCGTCCAAGGCGTCGGGTTCCGCCCCTTCGTATACAGGACAGCCTTGAAGCATGGATTATCCGGCTACGTGAGGAATCGCAGGGACTCCCTCGTCGAGATACTCCTAAAAGGGGAGCAGGAATCCATAGAATCCTTCCTTGAAGACTTGAAGGGGGAGGCCCCCCCTGCCGCGGACATCCATAGGGTGGAGGTATACCCAGCGGAGGAGGCCGCTGAGGAGGCTATAGCCTCCAGCTTCACGATCCTAGGGAGCTCCCCCGAGGCCTCGGCCAGCGGCTCCATCATACCGGCGGACATATCCATCTGCCCCGAATGTGAGAGGGAGCTTAGGGATCCCAGGGATAGGAGGTTCAGATACTTCTTCATAACCTGCACGAACTGCGGCCCCAGGTTCACCATTATAGAGTCAACCCCATATGACAGGGAGAACACTACGATGCGCCTCTTCCCTCCCTGCGAGGAGTGCCTACGGGAGTATAGGGATCCCAGGGATAGGAGGTTCCACGCTCAAACCGTGGCCTGTCCAAGATGCGGCCCCTCGGTGAGGCTTCTCGACCCGGATGGTAGAGCCTTAAGGTGCGACGAGCCCATTGAGGAGGCGGGTAAGCTGATATCCGAGGGTTGCATAGTCGCCGTTAAGGGTAATGGAGGCTACCACCTGGCCGCTTCAACCCTCGTGGATGAGCCCTTGAAGAGGCTTAGATCCGTTAAGGAGAGGCTTCAGAAACCCTTCGCCCTTATGGCTAGAAGCCTTGAAGCGGTTAAAGGCTTCGCCGAGGTATCCGAGCTCGAGGAGAGGCTCCTCACATCCCCTGCCCACCCCATAGTGCTCCTCCGTAAAAGCCAAGGCTATTATCTCTCAGACCTTGTCGCCCCAGGCCTGGACACCGTAGGGGTCATGCTCCCATATACGGGCCTCCACATACTCCTCTTCGACCGGGTCGGCGATCCGGCCTTCGTCATGACCAGCGCAAATAAGGCCGATGAACCCATAATAAAGGATGATGATGTGGCGGTCAAAGTCCTCAGAGGGGTTGTAGATTACCTCCTCATCCATGATAGGCCTATAGCCCATAGATGCGACGACTCCGTCGTGAAGGTCGTAGAAGGCCGAGTCTCATATATCAGGAGGTCTAGGGGATACGCCCCTAAACCCATCATGATCCCATCCAGCGGGGGGGACCCCACCCTAGCCCTCGGGGCTGAGCTCAACGTCACCTCATGTATCCTATTCGACGGGAAGGCCTTTCTATCCCAGCATATAGGCGATGTGGAGACCCTTGAAACCCTAGGTTTCCTGGAGGAGGCTACGCGGCATCTCATGCGCCTGGTCAGATGTAAGCCTGAAAGGATCGCGTGTGACCTGCATCCAAGGTTCAACACGACGCGTCTAGCCGAGAAACTCTCCGAGGAGTTCAACATCCCCCTATATAGGATTCAACACCACCACGCCCATGCAGCCAAGCTCATGGCTGAACACGGCCTCGACGAAGTCGTCTGCATCGTCTGCGACGGATTCGGCTACGGCCTAGACGGAGGGGCGTGGGGCGGCGAAATACTCTACTCCAACGGCCCCGAGTTTGAGAGGCTGGCCCACCTGGAGGAACATCCAATGATAGGAGGCGACCTGGCAACCCTTCATCCCCTCAGGATGACCGCATCCATTCTATACGATGCCCCGGGGTTCCAGGATTGGCTACAGGAGAGGGCGGGAAACCTACCCCATGGAGCAGCTGAGGCAGAACTAATCCTGAGGGAAGCCGAGAGAAGGAGGGGAATCGCCACCTCGAGCTGCGGCCGAATCCTAGACGCTGCAGCCGCCCTCCTGGATGTAGCCTACTCGAGAACCTACGAGGGTGAACCGGCTATGAAGCTTGAGGCAGCCGCTTACGGCGGAAAACCCATCCAAGGCCTCAACCCCATAATAGAGGGGAATAGGATCCTTACAAAGCCTCTCCTGGAGCACCTCTATGAATCCCTCGGCAGGGAAAGGGTCAGGGACCTAGCCTACTCAGCCCACATATACCTGGCTAGAGGTCTAGCCCTTCAAGCAATACGTGAAGCTGAGAGGCTGCAGGTGAGGCATATAGGGTTCACCGGAGGCGTAGCATACAATCGATGGATAACCCGTGAGCTATCTCGGATCTTGGAGAAGAACGGATACAACCTCCTCCTGCAGAAGGAGGCCCCATGCGGGGACGGGGGAATATCCCTCGGCCAAGCCTACGCCGCATCCAGCCTTCAGTGAGAGGAAAGGCCTAGGGGATATCGGGAGATTTAAGGGATCGGCAGCGACGATGAAACTGGCCATTCCGAGGTTAAGAGGGTCCCCTCGTGGTCTCACGGAGGGCTTCGGAATTAAGGATAATGTATTTAAGCTTAGAAGCTTAAAGCTTAATCGATGCGGTATGGTTCGGTGAAACGATCCATGTGCCTGGCTGTGCCCGCTAAGATAATAGGGAAATCCGCTGATGGGAGGACCGCTAAAGCAGACTTCGGAGGCTCTATAGTGAGGGATGTGGACTTAAGCCTGGTGGAGGCTGAGGTAGGCGACTACATCCTCGTCCACGCCGGGTTCGCTATAGAGGTCCTCAACCCTGAGGAGGCAGTTGAAACTCTGAGGCTATGGGATGAACTCCTCAAAGCCACGACATAGATGAAATGTAGAGGCGGATGAACGATCTACTCTAATTTCTCCTCTATAGCCGCGATTTTTCCGAAGGATGCTTCAATTAAACCCGGCCGGGATGTAATGGAAGCCTAAACGGATATTTGCGGGGGATCTATTCGTTCATCCATGAGAAGTCCCATTATTTATCCGCCATAGATGCTAGTTAGGAGGGCGTGGCGAGGTTTCATGTTAGGTCGCCGCACTCACATAGGCTTTCATGGATGAGATCGTATAGCTCAGGTAGTCCCTCCCGGGTCCTCGCCGAGACCTTCACGGTCCTCTGGGCTAGGGCTAATCCCCGCATTAGATCCATCAAACCTAGGGCCAGATCCGTGAGGCTTCCAACTCCTTCCTCGAGGACTCTCTCCCTCAGATAGTCCATGTCGCTGCACATCCTGACCACGTCCTCCCTTATAATATCGCCTTTACTTATGACCAGGACGAGGGGGGATGCGACCCTAAGCCTGGCCGCTAAGGCTAGGGAGAAGGCTGAGACCAGGCCTGAAGGCGACTCCGCCAACTCCGGGTCGACCAGGTAGACTCCAACCACGGGCGCCCACCTGCCCAAGACGTCGATGACCCTCGGCCCCTCCCTCCTGAAGAGGAAGAGCTCACTCTGCCCAGGCGTATCCACGAGCCAGAAATCCCCCGCCTCGAAGCGCCCCGATAACCTTTCTAGGACGGGCTCGATAAGCTCCACAGCCCTAACCATCGCCCCGTTGGGGCCTAAACCCATCTCATCCATAAGCTTCTCCACGGTGAAATAATCCCTCACATCGAAGTCAGGCCTATAGGGGATGGCTTTGCACCCCGGATCCAGGTTCGCAATCCCGACCCTTAAACCCAAGCCTTCCAGCCAGTCGTGAAAAGATGATACGAGGCTGGTCTTCCCGGACCCGGCGGTACCTAGAAAGACAACGAACATGGAGGGAGAACCAGGCATCCCATCCAAGGGCTAACCTCCCCTCAACTTCTCAGCTAGGGACTTCAACTCCCCCCTCTCCAAGAACCTGATCCTCGTCTCCAACCTGACCCTTAAACCCAAACGCCTGAAGAACCACATCAACTCCTCACCGGAGATTGGGCCCTTAACCCTCCCCTCCCTGACGAGTAGGGCCAACCCCCTCTTAACCTTGGAGGCCACCTTGGGGTACTGGGCTTCAGCCGCGGCCAGGACCTCCCAAGCCCTTCCGATTAGGACGCTCTTTAAAACCTCGTCCTCGGAGAACTCCTCTCCGGGAGGCTCCGCCGCCTCATCCTTGACCTGCTCCGCGAACCTCCTCCTCAACTCAGCCAACTTCCTACGCCTCAGACGTTCCAACTCCAAGTCCTCAGACATACCCGGACACCCAGGGAATAACCATTAAAACTAGCCAATAAACATAACCTAAAACCTCAAGTCGAGATGGGCAACCTAGAAGAGCGAAGCGGAAACCCCAAAGGAAGCGATGAAAACAAAATGAATTAAATGATGAAATGGGATAGTAGGATAGGCGGATGTCCTGTAGAGGGGATTTGAGGGGGCTGCTTTAAGCTGTGAGGCGTCGAACCCTGACCTTGATAGCTGTTATGTTCACTCTCCTTTTAATGATGCATCTAGAGGTCGTCCAAGCCCTCGAGGCGGAGGCGGAACCCGATATATTGACGAGGATCGAGAGATCCATTACGTGGCTTGAAGCCCATAGAAGCATTACACCGCTGGGATCCTACTATTCACTCGACTCCGGAGAAAGCGCTTTAATAAGCGTAGCTGAGAACTCCGCAGTAGCCTACATCCTCACTATGCATACGAAGCTTATGCCTACGAGGAAGTATATCCCTGAGATCCTCAGCATCCTCAGGTTCACCTTGAACGCGAAGGCGGGAGCATACTTTCATCTATACTATAATGTAGGTGAAGGAGCCTGGATATCTGGGCCACAGCCATACTATGGGAACGCTGAGATCCTCCAGAACATCGCCTTCGCATCCTTCCATCTACGCCTCGAGGATCAGCTACTCCTCGAGGATGAGAAGAAGCTGCTGGATGAAGCGGTGGAATCCTCCGAGGACCTGATAGACGTGCTGGCGGAAACCTCTAGGGTGAGCGGCGGGGCTTGGAAGCTCAGGTATGAGGACGGGTCATCCCAGGCAAGGCTCAGGGAGAATTCCATGATCCTAGTATCCCTCCTCCACGTTGCCGCGTACGAGGAGAAGTGGGGATCCTCTGAGAGATCCCGTCTATACGGGGAATACGCCCAGGAGACCGCTAGATGGATCCTGAAAGCCCAGGAGAAGGAGCCTACACGTTGGGGTTACGGTGGATTCTACGAGACGGCGGAGGATTCAGCCCAGTCGACCATCTCCAACGCGGTAGCCGTCTTCAGCCTAACCACTTATCTACGCCTAATCTCGCTTATAGACGAGGAGCCGAACCCGACTATACAGGAGGTGAGGGAGGCGGTAATCCTATGGGAGGAGGCGTTCCTAAGAAGGATGGTGGACGAACATGGAGGCCCATATCAGGGGAGGGATAAAACCGGGGTCAGGAAGTACCCTAAGGAGCTCCTAGCAGCCTCCATGATACTGAGGGCTATGGTTGAAACATGGGTCGTCCATGGGGATCCGAAATATAGGGTATGGTGCATAACCCTATATGAATGGATTACAGGCGGAAACGAAGCAGGCGTAGATCTTCAATTAGAGGATGGATCCTTCTCGAACGGTCTCTCAGCATCCGGGGCTCCCGAGGGATCGGCGGATCTTTATACGAGCATCTATACCGTAGCCTCCTTAATATACGGTGAATGGATAAACATACCGGAGGCTCCGTTGAAGGCCGTCCCCCTGCTCCTAACTTTAATCCTCTTAGTCGGCTTCAAGTTGACTAGTAGAGTATGCCCTGGGAGAGCTCCCATTGATAAACAATCCTTGAGGCGACAACCCATGACTCCAGGCTCTCCCTGTGAATCCTATATAGGGAATCCGTGACCCTTAGGGTCTCATCGCTGAAATGCCCCTTCGGGAAACCCCCGATCAGAAACATCACTTTAGGCAGTTTGGATGCGCCTTCGCACACGTCCCTTAAAGGCTTAGGCGACCCCAATGTGGAGAGGCCGATAACCTTTGAAGGCTTTAGATCCTCGATCAATTGGGGTAGTGTTAGCTCCTTTACCTTCATGAGTGGTTGAGCGTCGAGCGGCACCGCACCGAACCTAAGTAACTGCTCGATCAAGCCTAGGAAGCGGTCGTAGTTCCTCGGCAGCCGCGTCTTAGGATCCACCACTACCACTTTATCCTCCCTGGTATGCACGTAGCATTCCATGAGGCCCCTCTTATTCAACGGGGTGCCGAGGACGCTGAGGAGCGTGAAATGCGTAATATCTGGGCGGCCCCTCTTCTCGGCTTCGGGAAGCCTCTTCATGGCGTAGTGATGGTAGGATCTATCTAGGAGAACCTCGTCGGCCCTCTTCCCCCTCCTCCTAGCATACTTGGCCACCGAGGGATGGTCTATGATCGAATTGGGGACGAGCTCCAAAGCCGACTCGGCTAAAACTATTATAAGCTTCCCCGTAACTAAACCCCCTTAACCGGCCTCTGAAGTAACGTGGATTAAAGAAGATAAGTTTTAGTGGTGAAAAATGAGGGATAAAGAGATTAAGGAGCTCGCGATGGAGAGGTTCAGGAACCTCCTCGACATGGCATCCCCCGTCTTCTCAAGGGATCCCGAAAGAGCTAGAAGATACGTCGAGATAGCGTTGAATATAGCTGAGAAGGTTAACTTACGCCCCCCGTCCATAGAGAAACTGTGGATATGCAAGAGATGCCTCACCCCTATAATACCAGGTAAAACGGGGAGGGTGAGGATACGCCCAGAACATGGATCCAAACTCGTAATAACCTGTCTAGAATGCGGCGGCATAAAGCGTATCCCCCTCTCAAAGAGAAAAATAAATAAATAGACGATCGAGGTCGAAGGGGGATTTGAGCAAAGGATTTAAGTTAGATTCCCGATCTCCTTGATTAGTCCTCCACGGAGAAGAGCATCATGAGCGAAGATGAAGAGGTTGAATTGATTCGGAGACGGAAGCTAGCTGAGCTTCAGAAATCGCTGATAGAGGAACAGAGGAAAGCCCAGATAAGACAGCAATTGGAGGCTAGGAAACAAGCCGTGCTCAAGGCAATACTTACATCGGAGGCCAGGAGCAGGCTTACAAATATTAAAATGGTTAAGCCTGAAATCGCTGAAAGCCTTGAGGATCAGCTAATCCAACTGGCCCAGACAGGCCGTATCCCCACCCCTATAACCGATGGACAGCTCAAAGAGATATTGAGGAGGATCCAATCCTTAAAGCGGGACATCCGAATAAGGAGGATCTAGGAATGGCGAGAAATAAACCCTTAGCCAGGAAGAAAAGGTTGGCGAAGGCGGGAAAGCAGAGGAGTGGGGTGCCGACATGGGTGGTGGCGAAAACCCTTGGAAAGGTCCGTACAAACCCAAAGCAGAGAAATTGGCGGACGTCAAAGCTCAAAATATAGAAGAGCCGAGGCGTCCAGGTTATCCGCAGGAATTTGATGGGGGCGTATATAATTGGCTGAGGAAGGCTCCATCGTATCAGAGGAACGGGTCGTAACCATGAACCTGAAGGATCTCGTGAGGGTTCCTCGAAGACAGAGGGCCCCGAGGGCCGTTAAGCTCATGATATCCCAGGCGAAGAGGATCATGAAGGCGGAGGAGGTCAAGGTGAGCAGCGAAGTCAACGAGGCCCTCTGGTCAAAAGGTATCGAGAAGCCTCCGAGGAAGATCACGGTGAAACTCGTCAAGGATGAAGAGGGGAGGATCACAATATTACCTCCATAGGAAGGTTATGAAACCCTGAACATGCCTTTACAGATGGACATCCTAGGTAACCCGAGCATAGGACTATACGTTCTATCCCTGGACACTGTATGCCTCATACCCCCAGGGATACCCCAAAGGAAGATCGAAGCGATAGGAAGGGAACTGGACGTTCCAGTATATCAATCTACGATAGCTGGGTCCTCCCTAATAGGAGTGTTAGCCGCGGGAAACAGTAAGGGTATAGCGGTCCCATATATTATCAGGGATGAAGAGCAGGAAGGCTTGAAAGAAAACCTCTCCGATATAGAGGTCTCTGTCCTAGATTGTAAATGGACGGCGCTTGGCAATATGATCCTTGTGAACGATAGGGGATGCCTAGTGGATCCAAGGCTTCCCTCAAGCCTTAGAAGGGAGCTTTCCGACCTTTACGGCGTAGAGGTGGAGCCGGGAACTATAGGCAGCCTCCCATATGTGGGATCTCTAGCCGTCGCCACGAATAAGGGGGCTGTGACCTCGCCGCTAATAAGCGATGAGGAGAGGGGGCTCCTCGAAGACCTCCTCAAAGTCGAGTCTGAGCCGTGCACAGTGAATGGTGGATTAAACCTTCCGAAATGCGGGCTGGCGGCAAACATCCACGGCATACTAGTGGGCTCTGCCACGTTGGGCCATGAATTAGCCGTCCTCACAAAGGCCCTGGGATTCTAGGCTTGAAAAGGGGAAGCCCCCAAGCTAACTTTAAAAGGGATGTAAAATAAATCGAATCGGATAAAAGATAATTAACCTTTAACTGAGACTTACGATCTGAGGATCAGGTGGAGACGTTGAACGTGAAAGTATTCAGGGTAGCCGGGGAAGTGAGGAAGCCCACCACCAAAATAAGGTTCAACCTGAGAGTTAGGAGCGTTAAAGCTGAGGACGCCGTGGAGCAGGTATTATCCGAGCTAGGGGGAAGGTATAAGGCAAAGAGGTTCGAAATAAAGATTGAAAGGGTTGAGGAGGAGCCGCAGCAACCCTGAGGAACGGTGGTGGAGGAAACTTGGAGGGGAATGACCTTAGAAGGATATACGTGGAATACCGTATACTAGAGGACACCGCTAGGATTCTACAGGCTAGGCTTGAACTTTTAAACACAGCCTTAAACGATGTGATGCTCGCGAGCACCACCCTCAAGGGATTGAAGGAGGTTGAAGGGGATGGGGAAGCCCTGGTCCCAGTGGGAGGGGGCTCCTTCATCAGGGTTAAGCTGATGGAGGTAGATAAGGCCATTGTGGGTGTGGGAGCAGGCGTATGCATCGAGAAAGGCTTAGATGAAGCCATCCACGATTTCAGGGGCAGACAGGGGGATATAGAACGCATGATAGCCTCCCTTCAGGAGCAGCTCTCAAAGGTCCTCAATGAGATGGAGGAGCGGAGGAAAGCCCTCGCAGCCCTGACTCAGAAGAGGGAGGATGTTGTTCGAAAGCCTAAGAGCTAAGCTCAGCGAGCTCTCGCATAGGTTAAGCTCCCATAGGCTGGATGAGAGATCCATCTCAACCATACTTGAAGGGTTCAAGATGGCCCTTATAGAAGGGGGCGTGGCGTACGACGTGGCAGAGGAGCTGTGCTCAGGCATCCTGAAGAGGATGGATGGATTAGAGGTTCCAAGGCTTAAAAGTAAAGAGGAAGCCGTCAAGGAGGTTTTTAGGGAAAGCCTCAGAGAAGTGTTATCCGGGGCCGCGATAACAGATCTTCCTAGGCTGATAAGGTCCAGAACCTCCATGGGCAAACCCTTCGTAATGGTCTTCATGGGGATCAACGGCGTGGGGAAGACCACCAGCATGGCTAAAGTAGCCCGGCTCCTGCAGAGAGAGGGGTTCAGCGTCGTGATGGCTTGCAGCGATACATTCAGGACAGGGGCCCTGGAACAATTGATGGAGCACGGTAAGAGGCTGGGGGTTAAGGTTATCCGCCATAAATATGGGTCCGATGCGGCCGCCGTAGCCTTCGACGCCATCAACTACGCTAAAGCCCATGGGATAAACGTGGTCCTAGTCGATACGGCCGGCCGCGTCCACACGGATAGGAACCTCATGGAGGAGATGAGTAAGGTCGTCAGGGTGGCCATGCCAGACCTTAAAGTCCTAGTCTTAGACGCGTTAACGGGTAACGACGCCGTTGAGCAGTGCAGGACCTTCAACGAGGAGGTGGGCGTAGACGCGGTGTTCCTCTCCAAGCTGGACGCCGATGAGAAGGGCGGCGTAGCCTTCTCGGTTTTAGCCACTCTAGGTAAGCCCATCTTATTCATAGGTACAGGCCAGAAATACGAGGATATAATGGAATTCGATCCAGACCTGCTCATAAGGAACCTCGTGGGAGGCGACCAATAGGTGAGCCTTAAAACTTTAAAGGGGAGGGACCTACTCCACCTCCAAGAATTTAAGCCTTGGGAACTGGAGGGCCTCCTAAGGCTAGCGTTGGAATTCAAACATGGACTCCAACATAGAAGTGGGCTAAAGGGGAAGATTGTAGGCCTCATATTCGAGAAGCCCTCTACGAGGACTAGGGTCTCCATCGAGGTGGCGGTTAAAAGGCTGGGGGGATCCTCCATATACATGGCTGGGGAGGAGCTTCAACTGGGCAGGAGGGAACCCATAGAGGATACGGCCAGGGTCTTAGATAGATATTTGGACTGTATAGCCGCCAGGGTCTACTCCCACGATGTCTTAGTCAAACTGGCCGAGTATTGTAGGATACCCGTGATAAACGCCCTTTCGGATCTAAGCCACCCCCTCCAGGCGTTAGCGGATCTCCTAACCATATGGGAGAGGATTGGAAGCCTTAAAGGCGTGAAAATAGCCTATATCGGAGATGGGAACAACGTATGCAACTCCCTCCTAATCGGATGCTCTAAACTGGGCGTAAACCTTGCCGTAGCCTGCCCTGAGGGATATGAGCCTAACCATAGATTCTTGGAATGGGCTGAAAGTAATGCTTCCGAAAGCGGGTCCGAGGTTAGGATCCTAAGGGATCCTTTCGAAGCAGTAAAGGGGGCCGATGTCGTCTACACGGACGTCTTCGTGAGCATGGGCTTCGAATCCGAGAGGGATGCACGCCTCAAAGTATTCCTCCCGAAGTATAGGGTTACATCCGAGCTCATCGCATCGGCTGGAAAAAAGGCTTATTTCATGCATCCTCTTCCCTGCCATAGAGGGGAGGAGGTTGAAGCATCGGTCGTAGAGGGGCCCCATTCAATTGTCTGGGATCAGGCTGAGAACAGACTCTACACGGCTGAAGCCGTCTTAGCCACCCTAGTATAGTGGGCTTCACAGCAGCCATCGTCGAGAACCCTGATTAAACGCCTCACAAGGGATGACTTTCGGTTGCCCTCGTTGATCCTAGCCTATAAGGATGATCCTGCCGCTGTTAATGGGGCTGAAAAGCTTCTGCGCCTCTACGACTTTAGGAGATGGGAAAAGCCAATTCTAGGCCTGGAAAGCTTCAGGCTAGGGGAGGTCTTCCTAGAGTACATCGACGTGGAGCCCATATACTTCGAAGACGATCGTTCCAGGCTTGTCGACTCAATAATATTTCTCTCAAGGCATAGCGGGAGGAGTATGGAGCCCAGGTTGACCGTCCACGTCCCCGGAAACCTAAGCGGAGAGGCGTCGATGGGCGGTAAGCCTTATGAGCTGGGTTTAGCCGACCCCGGCAGGGTTAAGAGAGCTCTTCAGGCTTTGGCGGGGGCGGCGAGAGAGCTGCGGCTGGAGAACTGGCACGTTTCTATGGAGGGGACTCATCACGGCCCCACCTCGCTGGAATGCCCGGTAACCTTCGTGGAGATCGGGAGCTCAGAAGACGAATGGGTTAACCCGAAGGCTGGAGAGGCTCTGGCGATGGCGGCCTGGGACGCAGCCCAAGATTGTTGGGAAGGTAGGGCCGGGGTAGGCTTCGGAGGCGACCATTACTGTTCCAAGTTAACTGAGGCCGTCCTATCCCGTGGAATAGCCTTAGGCCACATAATTCCAAAGTATCAATCTCCTAAAATAAATTTTTACGTTGTAGCGTCGACTTTTAAGAGGACGAAGGGAGGCTGCCCTCTTGGAGTTATAGATTGGAAGGGATTGAAAGGATGGGATAGAAGACTCCTAACGCAACTTCTAGAAAAAATGGAGATCGAAATCCTAAAGATATGAATTCGACGGGGCACCGCCCCATCCCCTTAAATAGAAGCATTTATTTCCCTCTCAGATGGTATGGCTCCCTAGGTTCACCTTCATTCCCAAGTCTTCACTTGGACAATTTAAATATTTATTTGTTCCCTTTATCTCTGCGAGAAAGGTTGAATTGGAGATGGTTGGAGGTTCTTCCTTTGCGTAGTGACGATGTTAAGAAGGGTATGGGCAGGGCTCCTCACAGGTCTCTGCTCAAGGCTTTAGGATTAACCGATAAGGAGATGGAGGGGCCATTCATAGGCATAGCCAATAGCTATACGAATATGGTTCCTGGGCACCTCCACTTGGATAAGCTCAGCGAATATGCGGCGAGGGGCGTGGCGAGGAAAGGGGGGACGGCCTTCGAGTTCAACACGATCGCCATATGCGATGGATTAGCCATGGGCCATGGAGGTATGAACTACTCTCTCCCGTCCAGGGAGGTGATAGCGGATTCGATTGAGCTAGTGGTTCAGGCTCACCGCTTCGATGGCGTCGTATTCATAGCCAGCTGCGATAAGGTTGTCCCCGGAATGCTGATGGCGGCAGCGAGGCTGGATATACCATCCATATTCATAACGGGTGGGGCTATGCTCGCCGGATCTTGGAGGGGCGTTAAAGTAGATTTAATCTCCGTGTTTGAGGCTTTAGGCCAGTTAAGGGAGGGCCGCCTCACTTTAGAGGAACTGAAGGAACTGGAGGATCACGCGTGTCCTACATGCGGGTCTTGCAGCGGAATGTTCACCGCCAATACCATGGCCTGTCTGACCGAGGCGATGGGTATGAGCCTACCATACTGTGGCACTACGCCAGCCGTGGATTCGATGAAGCTTAGGATAGCTGAGGAGTCCGGCGAACGCATAATCGGGCTGCTGGAGGAGGAGGTGAAGCCCTCAGATATAATGACCATGGAGGCCTTCGAGAACGCCATAATCGTAGACTTGGCTTTGGGAGGGTCAACCAATACCACATTACATCTACCCGCGATAGCTAATGAGCTGGGTTTAATATTGGACCTCTCCATCTTCGACGAGCTTAGCCGTCGCATACCTCACATCTGCAATATGAGCCCCAGCGGACCATATCATATCGAGGACCTCCACAGGGCGGGAGGGATACCTGCCGTGATGAAGGAGCTGTCGGGGCACCTCCACCTGGACCTTCCAACGGCTTCAGGTAAACCCGTCAAGGACATCCTGAAGGAGGCCGCGATCCTTGACAGGGAGGTTATAAGGCCTACTTCAAACCCCGTCCATAGGGAGGGGGGGATAGCCTTCCTTAAGGGAAACCTCGCACCGGATGGGGCTGTAGTGAAGACGGCCGGCCTCTCTCCCAAGGCTATGAGGTTCACCGGGGAGGCTAAGGTTTTCGACTCGGAGGAGGATGCCGTAGAGGCCATCTTCTCAGGGGAGATAAATAGGGGAGACGCCGTGATAATCAGGTATGAGGGGCCTAAGGGGGGTCCCGGGATGAAGGAGATGCTGTCCCCCACCTCGGCCCTGGTGGGGATGGGGTTGGGCGAGGAGGTGGCCTTGATTACGGATGGAAGATTCTCAGGCGGAAGCAGGGGACTCTGTATAGGACATGTCTCCCCGGAGGCTGCAGCCGGGGGCCCAATAGCCGTGATCAGGGATGGAGACATGGTCGAAGTAGACGTACCTGGAAGGAAGCTCTCCTTCAACGTGGATGACGGAGAGCTGAAGAAGAGGCTTAAAGGCTGGACCCCCAGGCCTCTTAAAGTGGAGAAAGGCTATCTGAAGAGATATGCCTCCCAGGTCAGCTCAGCATCCCACGGCGCCGTACTGGAACTAGGATAAGGCCGTGGTTAGTTCAGGCTTAAACGGGCGGAGGAGTTCTCCGACGGGAATCATCTGGTAGTCTACACCATTCAGTGAACTCTCGGGTGGGGGGATCCGATTTATAAAGGTCCCTCCGCTTATATTCTAGGGGCGCAGCCGGAATCCCCGCGTAATCCGCAGCGGTGTATATTGTGCATCCATTGACCTTCGCGGCTTTAAGAACAGGGGCTAGGAAATCCATCCAGCCGGGATCTCTCAATAGGTGATGATCCATTATGGCCACTAGTGTAAATCCTGTTAGGTAGGTCATATTGTTTAAAGCCTTGCCAATGGCTTCATCGGGGACCCTGTAACCCCTCAAATAGATGGGCGGCCCCCCTACTATAGCCAGGTGAGGCTTAAACTCTTCGATGAGGCGTAGGGTGGAGGCGGCCATGGGCCCCTGTACATCGGATGTGTATAGAACTTTCTCACCGCCATGCTCTATCATGAGCATTAGAACCCATCCCAGTGCGCTGTCCTGCTCCCCGTGGGGTACAGGCTCCGAGAAGGTAAGCCTCGTCTCCCCGAAAGTGAACGTGAAGCCATCGGCCTCCTCGGCCTTTATTCCCCGCTCCGATAGGCTCTTCCAGAACAGCCAACCCCTCCTCCTCTGGCTTAAGTTAACTTTACGCCTATAACTCTTGGCTAAAACATCTTTACCCTGATAAAGCATCTCAGCCTCTTCCATCGTAGATCCGGTCCAAACAGCTTCGTCGAAGAAGGGCGTGTAATGGTCGTAATGGTAATGGGTCACGGCTAGGATCTCAGCTTCACCCGCGGCCTCCAATAATCTACGCCTCAACCTGCTCCTAGCCCTATACTCTTCGGGATGAGGTAGGAGAGAGAACCTAGGCCCTAAAGATAATCCAGGGTCGATCAGGAGTTTAACGTCGGGGGACTCCACAAAAGTGCACATGGAGCGGACGCCCATACTCTCAAAGGCTATAGGCATAACCCTTATAGAGGACATGAGGCAAATCTCCTAGCATGAGGATCATCCATACATACATTCAGCTTAGAGCTTAATGTAGGTCCCAAGCTCTGCGCCTTTGACCTGACTTACTCCCGCGTGTTCATATTGGTTTCACACATTCCACATTTAAATTCTTAACCTTAAGGCCCATAACAATCCGATAATATTCCCATTCCTAGATGGGTTTATGAGATGGAAAACATTTGAGATGCATGGAACCCTTCAACCTGTCATTACGGGAGTTGACTCGTCTAAGGGGATTCCAAGAAGGCTTAATGCATGGTCCTAATAAAAGCTTTTATTCATGGCCGCCATTTATTAGAGCGGGGCTCGATGACTGCTCTGGCCCAGAGGAAGGCATACCCGGATGTCATGGATCTTGAGTGAGTGAGGGCCCCTCCAAATCCATCAGAGTCAGGTGGGCCCCGATGAATAGTTTCACTCATCTCCCCATCTTTATCGTTTCATCCTCGTCAATAAAGGTGGAAATGGAATCGGGCCGATTAGGAAAGAAGGGTGGATGAATAAAACATTTAGGATTTAGGAGATAAATGTTGGCTCGTAAATTTGATTCCATCCCCTTAACCGTCAACGATATTATAAGGGTTCACGTTAACGGTATTAGAGGGTTTGGAGGAGGTGCCTGCCCTGAGCATCGCCTCTAAGTTTATTGAGGAGGAGCTTTCGAAGTCGAGCATATTCAAGGATGAGGGCCCGCTCTCCATAGAGTATGTCCCGGATGTCCTCCCCCATAGGGAGCAGCAGCTTAGATTTCTAACTCAGCTTTTCAGGTTCACAGTTGAGAAGCCGGGGTCCATGGGTCAGAAGGTCTTGATCACCGGGGATGTGGGTACCGGCAAGACGGTCTTGGCCCAGAGGTTCGGCCTCGACATAGTTAAGATAGCTAAAGCCCGGAGGATCCCGCTCAGATATGTACATGTGAATTGCCGTGAAGCCAAGGGTAGCCTTTTCATGGTGCTTAAAAACGCCGTGAAGATGTTGGCCCCGAAGTTTCCCCATAGGGGTTTCGGGGCTGAGGAGCTTCTGAGGTCACTCCTTAGGGTTCTAGATCGCAGGGGCGTATTCCTTATATTAGCTTTGGATGAGCTTGAGAGCCTGGTGAGGGTTGAGGGGGGGGAGGCCCTATACGCCTTAACGAGGGCTCAGGAGAGTCGTATGAGCCTCCCCTTGAGGCTCTCCTTCATATTCATACTTAGGGATTTAGATCAGCTGAGGGGCTTAGACAGGAGTATAATCGGAACCCTGCAGCAGAACATAATAAAACTTGACAGGTATACCAGTGAGCAGCTCGAGACCATACTTAGATATAGGTCGGAGTTGTCCCTTAAGGAGGGGGCCATCGCCGATGAGAACCTAAGCTTCATAGCGGATATAGCCTCCACCACGGGGGATGCCAGATATGCCATAGAGCTTTTATGGAGGGCGGGGAAGTACGCCGACGCTGAGGGATCGTCTGAGATAACCTCGGATCATATAAGGAAGGCTGCGGGAAGCCTCCATCCAGCCTTCAGGGAGGAATATGTGAAGGCCTTATCGGTGAACGAGAAGCTTTTCCTCCTAGCCCTGGCCAGGGCTTTAAAAAGCTCAAAGGCGGCTTATGCGACCATGGGCGAGGTCGAAGAGCTCTACAGGATCACCTGCGAAGAATACGGGGAGGAGCCTAGGGCGCACACCCAGATATGGAAGTACGCTAAATCCCTGAATGCCTTAGGCATAGTGATCGCCTCCAAGTCGAGTAAGGGTATGAGGGGTAAAACCACCATGCTAAGCCTCCCATCGGTCCCATCCGGAGAGATGGAGAGATGGCTTGAATCCCACTTAGAAGCCTTAAGGAGAGAGGCTAAACGGCGATCCCTCCTAGGATAGAGACATAATAAGACGAACAGTGAAGGGATAGGCGTGAAGGATGAAAGCATCCTTTGAGGAGCAGCCCCACCACTCAACCTGCCGGGACTTCCCTTAGCCACCCCCTCCTTTCCCAGCTTCGATGGGGTCGATGTAAGGACCCCCTCGGGGGAGTGTAGGGTTTTAATTCCTTATTTCCGGCCTCGATTTCCCCCTAACGAAATATCCTGGCAATAATATTTAAGTGGCGTTTTATGGTTTAGAGGGGGTTAGGCGTGAGGGGGTTATCTTCATGGGTATGGTCGACGTGACCTTCAAGGAGGACTCTTATCGTTCAGCCGTAGCCGTCGGCATGATCAGGTTGAAGCCAAGCACGGTTAAGGCCATAAGGGATGGGGCTGTCCCTAAGGGTGACCCCTTGACGGTGGCTATGGTCTCGGCGGTATCCGCGGCGAAGGATACCTCTAGGATAATCCCTTTCTGCCATCCGATACCCATAACTGATGTTAAGGTTTCACCTGAGGTAATGGATGAGGGGGTTAGAGTTCGGGTTATGGTGAAGAGCACCGGTAAGACGGGCGTTGAGATGGAAGCCCTCACAGCGGTCTGCGCCTACCTCCTCACGATATGGGACATGGTTAAGTCCTTGGAGAAGGATGAGAGGGGGCAATATCCGGATACGGTTATAGCTGAGATAAGGGTGGAGGAGAAGGTTAAATTCTAGGTGGCTGGATTTTAATGGCTGTGCCTTTAAAGCATAAGGAGGATGCCCCTAAGAGGCTGGGTTTCGCTATTGCAACCTGCAGTTCATCCAGGTACTCTCTTAAGGTGAAGCTTGAGGAGTTTACCGATCCCTCAGGCGATAGGGCTGTAGGCCTCCTTGAGGGTTCAGGCCACGAGATAATTGTACGGGAGGTTTTACCTGACGACCCGGCCGCCATAAGGAGTTTCCTTATGAGGGTTTTAGGCGATGGAAGGGTGGATTCGGTAATCCTCATAGGTGGCACGGGGGTGTCCCGGGACGATTCCACCATAGAGGCCGTTGAGCCCTTACTGGATAAGAAGCTGCCTGGATTCGGGGAGCTCCTGAGAAGTATAAGTTATCGGAGGGTTGGGTCTCCGGCCATGATGACCCGGGCTATAGCCGGTATAGCCGATGGTAAGGCTGTACTCTGCCTCCCCGGCTCCCCTGAGGCCGTTGAAACGGCGGTTAGAGAACTCATAATCCCAGAGATCGGCCATATAATGAAGCTTTGCAGGGGCTAAACCTCATAGATGGGAGGAGCGTTAAGGTTTGGTTTTTGACCGTTATGGCAGACCTGTGCTTAACCTCAGGGTCTCGGTGACGGACTCATGTAATCTAGAATGCTTCTACTGCCATCGGGAGGGCTACTGTCCCACCAGGAATATCATGTCCAAGGAGGAGCTGCTCCTCCTAGTCGAGGTGGCTTCGGAGCTCGGCGTGAAATATGTTAAGTTGACAGGTGGAGAGCCCCTCCTCAGATGGGACCTGCCGGAGATAATCCGCGGGATCGCCGATTTAAAGGGTATAAGGGAGGTCTCCATGGTCTCAAATGGCAGGCTCCTAGACTATGAAACCGCTAGGGCCTTGAAGGATGCGGGCCTCTCAAGGATCAACATAGGCATTCCATCCATAAGGGATGAGACCTACCATCGGGTGACGGGGGCTAGACTCCTAGACGCGGTGGAGGGCTTGGAGAACGCTGTGAGGGCCGGGTTGAACCCTGTAAAGTTGAACATGGTCCTCCTTAGGGGGGTTAACGATGGGGAGGTATGGGATGCCGTGAGGTTCGCCCGGGAGAAAGGTGTCGTACTCCAACTTATAGAGCTTGAACCTGTAGGTTTACCCGATGAGACTTATCGCTTATATCATTTCCCCCTCGACGGCATAGTTGAGAGGCTTGAAGGGATGGCGAATTCCGTGAGGGTTAGGAGGTTCATGCAGGCTAGACGCGTCTACTCCCTGGATGGGGTCGAAGTGGAGGTGGTCAAGCCGATAGAGAACACGGAATTCTGTCTACACTGTACGAGGATGAGGCTCACCCACGATGGGAAACTTAAGCCCTGCCTTATGCGCAACGACAATCTAGTCGACGTACTCACACCCCTCAGAGGGGGGGCCTCCAAGGAGGAGTTGAAGAACCTATTCCTCGAGGCGGTCTCCGCGAGGAGGCCCTACTGGAGCGGCGCTAATCCATCTTGAGGAGTTTAACCTCCTCCTCTGTGAGGTCGAATTCCCTTCTAATGTTCTCCGCAGCCCTCTCATCGTGTCTGAAAATAAACTTTAGATAGGGGATCATCAGGGTGGGGCATCTCCGGGCGGATATATGGCATGCGGATCCTATCTTCCCGCATAAGCCTTTAACGGCCTCCCTGTCCCTCATGGTTCTACTCATATATCTGAGCCTCTCAGGGAACTTTACAGGGGTGAAGGCTGGCCTCGTATATTTCTTCGAGGAGGCTACCCCGGCGGTCATCAAGTCTAAGGCGTATGGGATTAGGCTCCATATCTGGAGCCTCTTAACCCGGGCGATGTAGAGGTCTGCTTTGGCTAAGGCTGATAAGGCGTTTGAGAGATCCCTTGGATCCCTGAGCTGGTATGGGGCGTTCTCATATATCCATTCGAAGAGCATCTCATAATCCATATCGGCCTGCTCCGCGGCCCTCCTAGCGGAATGGTAATCCCCCGCGTAGAATATTCTCCGGATAACATTGAATATCTCCTCCTTACGGTCTCTAGGCGCAAGCCACTCCACGTCTCGATGGGATAGAACCCTTTTAATGGAGGAGAGCATCTCCAGGTCGTTGAGTATGCCTCTCATGTCCCCATTGTTTTTTTCCACTAGGGCCTTAAGCAGTTTATCATCCGCCTCCACTCCCTCGAGGCGGCAGATCCTCCTTAGGAAAGGGATGGAATCCCTCAATCCTAGGCGTTTAAACTCTATTAGGAGGGATGACTCCCTTAGAGGGCGGATCATGGGATTCCATGGATCGTTGGCTGTGAAGACTATGGGGTTCTCAGCTTCGGATAGTATCTTGAGGATTATCGGGACAGCCCCCTTATCCTCCTGGAGGTTTATGCCATCGATCTCGTCTAGGAGTATTATCCTCCTGCGCCCGAAGAGATCCCCTTGCGTGGCGGCGCGCCCCGCGATCTTCTCGAGGAGTTCGCCGGTCCTCTTGTCGCTCGCGTTCACCTCCACCAGGTCTAGGTTTAAATCCCTGGCTGCAGCCTCCACCGTGACGGTCTTCCCGGTGCCTGGAGGCCCGTAGAGGAGGGCGGCCTTCTTACCTGCCTTACCGGATTGGAAATCCTTCAGCCAGGATAGGAATGTCTTCTTGGCCTCGCTGTTGCCGGCGACCTCGTCTAGGCTTACAGGCCTATACTTCACCGTCCAGGGCTGGGTCAACTGGAGGCACCCTTCGAGGAGAGCTTGGCTAGGAGGGCTGTAAGCTGGATCTCCTCGTCGGCCCCCTGGGATAGCCTGTACTCCACCTCGCCGACGGTGTCGACCAGGTCGACCTTGAGGTCGCTGGGTAGATCCATGTCCAGCATATGATGATAGATCTGTTTGAGGAGGTCTAGGCCTGAAACCCCCTGAGACCAGAGCATGGATCTCAGGATCCTCCTAGCCTCATCTATCCTTCCTGAAAGGGTCTTCTCCATGAGCTCCTCAACCTCGCCTGGCTTAGCTAAGCCTAGAACCGAGTACACGGTCTCCTCGTCTACAGGCTTATCCATGGATGCGGCGGCTTGAAGGGTATTTATGGCCTTCCTCATATCCCCCGCGGCCACCCTGACTATGGCTTCAAGCCCTCCCTCGCCTATTTTAACGCCTTCCCTCCCCGCTATCTCCATAAGGAAATTCGCCACCACCTCATCTGCTAAAGGTGTGAACCTGAATATGGCGCATCGGGACTGGATGGGCTCTATGATCCTGCCTGAATAGTTGGCGCATAATATGAAACGGCAGGTCTGGGTGTAGCGTTCCATGGTCCTCCTCATGGCGTGTTGGGCGTCGGCGGTCATGTTATCCGCCTCATCTAAGACGAGGATCTTGAAGGGTAACCCGCTTATGGAGGCGGCTCGAGCGAACTCCTTCACGGTCGTCCGTATAACATCTATGCCCCTGGCATCGCTGGCGTTCAACTCCATGAAGGCCTCATGGAACCTCTCACCGAACATGTCGTGGGCTAGGCATAGGGCCGCCGTTGTCTTGCCGGTCCCTGGAGGGCCTGCGAAGAGGCAGTGGGGCATAGCTTTAGCCTCAACAAACCTCTTCAATCTCCGGATGATCTCATCCTGATCCCTTATATCGTCGAGGCTCCTCGGCCTGTACTTTTCAACCCACATAGCATGCTCCAAGCCATCGCCTCCGAAACCAAGCCCTATAGATAAATTCGAAGCATATAATTAACCCTTTAGCCTCCTCGCTGAGGATATGTGAAGAGCAGCATCCCAGCCAACCCGGAAAACCTCATAGGCCTGTATAGATAGATAGGATGGAAATTCCCGATAAGGCCTTAAACAGGTTAGGGCTCTCAGGAGGGGGTGAATCCCAGCTACCTATGCCTCAATGCCGGGATAACCTATAATCTATCTCTTAACTCTTTAATCAACTCCTATTTTTTTATCTGTGAACAGCTTTATAGAATGGGGGGGATCATTGAGGGATGTGGATCGGTTCGGAGGGGTTGGTTTATGCCTGTAGGGGATGAATCTCGCTTGGACCTGATTTATAATAGGTTGGTGGATATTGTAGGTGATGAACATGTTTTAACAGGGGGGCTTGATAAGACTATCTATTCGATTGGGAGGAACTGGCTTGCTAGGACTTGGATGGCCCAGGGTTTAACTCTGCCTGAAGCCGACTTCATAGTGCAGCCTGGAAGCGAACGTGAGATAGCTGAGATCCTGCGTTTAGCCAATAGGGAGAGGATCCCTGTGATCCCTTTCGGAGGGTTAAGCTCCGGTATGGGGGGAACCCTCCCCGTATACGGGGGGATACTTCTCGATACTAAGAGGTTGGATAGGGTAAGGGGGGTCAGCGAGAAATCCCTCCTGGTTAGGGTTGAGGCCGGCGTGAACTGTTGGAAGCTGGAGGACGAGTTGAACAGGCTCGGATATACTTCAGGTCACCTGCCCGCCTCGTTCTTCTGCTCCACGATTGGGGGCTTCATCGCCTGCCGCGGCGCCGGCCGCTTATCGACTAAATATGGGAAGATGGAGGATATGATCCTGGGTTTAAGGGTCGTCCTGCCTACAGGCGAGGTATTGGAGACGAGGGCTGTACCTGGACATGCAACCGGGCCTGACCTTAACCAGCTGTTCATAGGGTCGGAGGGAGCCCTCGGAGTAGTCACGGAGGCCGTTATGAAGATCCATCCGATGCCTGAGGAGCGTAGATTCCGGGGAGTCATATTTCCAGACCTCCACTCGGGGTTAGAGGCCATGAGGAAGATTATGAGGGAGGACGTGGTCCCCTGCATGGCGAGGCTATACGATGAGGAGGAGACGGCTACAAGGGTTAAAGATGCATGGGGGGTAAGGGAGAGGGGGGCTTTCCTAGTAATGGGATTCGATGGATCCAAGAGGATCGTCGACGTAGAAGAGGATATAGCCCTAGAGATATGCGATGGGGAGGGGGGGAGAGACCTGGGGAGGGAGCCTGGAGAATACTGGTGGGAGCATAAATACGATGATTATTATCCTACTCCTAAAAGCGTGAGGGAGTATAAGGCTCTACTAGGTGGAAGACAGGCGGGAGCCACAACGGATACATGCGCCACCTACGATACCATAGAGGAGATCTACCATGGGATGAAGAGGGTTTTCATGGAGAAGTATGGGGAGAAATATAATGGATGGTTCTACGGCCACTTCAGCCACTGGTATAAGAACGGCGTAATGCTCTATCCGAGATGGCATTTATACGATCCCCCTGGGGGAAGGGAGCTGACAAGGCTCTACTGGAAGGTTTGGGGCGACCTGGTCAGGGTGGCCCTCCGCCATGGGGGCGTCCTGAACCATCACCATGGGATAGGGAGGATTCTAGGCGACTACATGCCGGAGCAGTACGGTGAAGGATTCGAAGTCTTGAAGAGGATTAAGAGGGTCCTAGACCCAAATGGCATCATGAACCCGGGAGTACTCGGATTAAATTAGTAGTAGTACATGGAGGATAGGGGATTCACATGCACATCCGAGAGTTGGCTGAGAAGATAGCGATATGCGCCTACTGTCCATTCATGTGCAAGGACATCTGCACGGTATACTCTCAGACTAAGGTGGAGTCCCTCTCCCCATCCATGCATGAATATCTTTTATGGCTCATCCTCGAGGGGAAGGAGAAGTACTCGGAGGAGGTGGCGGACATCTTATATCGGACGTGTTCCAGCTGCCTCCTATGCCAGTCATGGTGTGCCACCGGCCAGGATATACCTGAGAAGGTTAGGGCGGCCCGCATGGACCTCGTAGAGCTGGGGTTGACCCCTAAGCCTGTACGGGAGCTCAACGAGGCATCCCTAGGAGAGTATAATCCTTATGGGAGGAGACGCAGCGAGAGGTTCAGGGAGGTCAGCAGGGTCATCCCAAGGGAGAGGTGGGACAGCGGAGCCGAAACCCTATACTTCATAGGCTGCGCGACAGCCTACTATCAGCCTGGGATAGCTGAGGCTTCAGCGGCCATCATGGATATGGGCGGGGTGGAATTCAGCGTAGACAGTGGAGAGGTATGCTGCGGCCTACCCCAGTTCGAGCTAGGCCTCCTAGACACGGCTAAGACGCTTATGGAGCATAACCGCCAGGTGATAAAGGACCGGGGATACAAGTCTATAGTAACCTCATGTCCCGAATGCTATTATATGCTCAGCAGGGTCTACCCGAGCCTGGGCTTCGATTTGAAGGCGGAGGTCCATCACATATCAGGCTATATTAAACGGTTGATGGATGAGGGTAGAATCCGATTTAAGGGGAAGCTGGATGGAACGGTGACCTACCATGACCCATGCTATCTCGGGAGGCGCTGCAGAATATATGAGGAGCCGAGGCTTATCCTGAGGAGTGCCGTAGAGAAGTTTGTGGAGATGAGATGGAACAGGGATAAAGCCTACTGCGGGGGCGGAGGGGTCGGCTACTCCATACTATATCCTGAAATCGCGGTTAAGATCGGGGAGAACCTGCTGAGGGAGGCAGAGAAGATTGGGGCGGATGAGATCGTAACCTCCTGCCCCACATGTAAAAGCCAACTCGAGAGAAGCATAAAAAATGGGAAAGTTAAGGTACACGACCTAACGGAGATCGTAAGCCAACTCATCTAAACCTTTCTAACCAAAGCTACAACGGGGATCCGGATCCGAGGTTCCAGAAGGGTAAACGAGTTCACTTGGATGATCAGCCAGGCAACGTAACCTCTATGAACCGTTAAGCCCCCCTCACTATATGCGGGGGAGGTTCAAGGCCCTGTTGAAAAAACCTCTAGGCTGCATGGATGGCGTATGGCAGGTATGGGCTTGGCCGTTATGGAGGTCTATGCCTTGGATTATCGGTGGATTCGGTTGGGGTGTCTCCTGGGGGTTGGGTGATCAACCTTTAAATTGTTTAGTCGTCATGTTTTATAGGGGTTGAGGTGGATAGGTGATGGCTTCACGTGGTTTAGAGGTTAAGGGTGTGATCCCGGCTATGGTTACCCCTTTCACGAGGGATGGATCCATAGACTTTGAGGGTTTGAGGAGGCTGACCCGTATATTGTTGGATGAGGGGGTTCACGGGCTCTTCCCTTTGGGGAGTATAGGGGAGGGGCCTAAGCTCGGCCGGGAGGAGAGGATGAAGGTCCTCGAGGCGGTTATGGAGGCGGCGGGGAGTAACGTTAAGGTTATTCCAGGGGCGGGCGGCGCCACTACGAGGGATACTATCCGCTATGTGAGGGATGCCTCGGATCTCGGGGCTTCAGCCGCTATAATTCATCCGCCGTGGTATTATCATCCGACGCCTAAAGCCCTCCTGGAGCATTATTTGATGGTTGCTGAGAAATCTGATATTCCGATAATCCTTTATAATCTCCCGTCGTTTGTGGGCTATGAGATCCCGGTGGACGTGGTGGCTGAGGCTGCTGGGCATGAGAATATTATAGGGATAAAGGATAGCAGCGCGAACCTCCTCTATTTCCAGGAGCTCATCAGGGCTACGCCTGAAGGGTTTAATGTGATCCAGGGTTACGGCGTTCTCTTCCTTCCAAGCCTGGTGATCGGTGGGAAGGCGACCCTTTCAGGGGAGGCTAATTTGGCGGCGGGGCTCTTCACGGGGATATATGAGGCCTATCTTCGGGGGGACTTGGAGGAGGCTAGGAGGCTCCACTTAAGGGCGGCAGCCCTGGCCCCGGTGCTGGGCTACGGGACCTTCCCGGTGAGCGTGAAGGAGGCTATGAACATGATGGGCCTTCCCGGGGGATATGCCCTGCCACCTTCATCGCCGTTGACGCCTGAGGAGAAGGAGAAGCTGCGGAGAGCCCTCATCGAGGCGGGACTCCTGAACGAACAGAACCAGTGATCCCGGGACGAGTAGTGGGGGCTGGGAGGGATATGGCCATGGCCTCTGAGAGGCTTAGGGTAGCCGCCGCCCAGACGGCGCCCATCCTGATGGATAAGGAGGCGAACCTTACAGGGATAGCGGATTACCTGGAGCGGGCCGCTGAGGCCGGGGCTGACCTCGTGGTATTCCCTGAATGCGCCTTAACCGGATATGCCATCGCCGATATAGTGGAGGCGAGGGAGATGGCTGAACCCGTCCCGGGGCCTTCCACGGAGAGTATAGAGAGGCTATGTAGGAAGCTTGGATGCTGGGCTGTAATTGGGCTTATAGAGTCTTCTGAGAGAAACCTCTATAATACGGCTGTGCTCGTGGGTCCGGGTGGGATAGCTGCGAGGCATAGGAAAGCCCACCTCCCCCACCAGGGCTTCGATAGGTTTGCCATGAGGGGAGGCGGCCCGCTCAGGGTCCATGATACGGCCATCGGTAGAATAGGCTTAGCCATATGCTACGACATATTCTTCCCTGAGACGGTTAGGGTTTTAACCCTCATGGGCTTGGAGTTGCTGGCTGTACCTACGAACTGGGCTGAAGGGGTGGAGTTCTACGCCATGTATCTAAGCCAGGCGAGGGCCGTAGAGAACCATGTAAACCTCGTGGCGGCTAACAGGGTTGGTCAGGAGAGGGGATTCACATTCTACGGTAGAAGTCGGATAGTGGACTCATATGGGAGGATCCTAGCCGAGGCGGGTGGAGGGGAGGAATTGATAATGGCTGAGGTGGACATGGCTGAGCCGGGTAGAAAGCATATCGTGAGGATACCCGGGGAATGGGAGATAGACATACTAAGGGATAGGAGGCCTGAACTATACCGTCTAATATGCGCTAAAGGGATACTCGAAGAAGAAGGAGAATAGGATAGGGATGAGGCTATCCTAAAGTTTTCTAAGGATGTATACACTGTGTTTTCAACGGCGCATGCCGCGGCCAAGTTTATATTAAAGTTAGGGGAGAGAGATGCCTGGATATGCTTGGAAGCGTCTGGGTTGGATGGGGGCGGGGGTCGCCAAGTCTGGTCAAAGAAGCCTACACTTAAGGGTGTAAGCCTTGGAGGCGCAGGGCTTAGAACGTGAAGGCGGATGAAACCCTGTCCCGAAGGGGTTCGTGGGTTCGAATCCCACCCCCCGCACCATTGGATGAACCCTGTGGTGTGTACCCTTCCTCCGAAATCGGAGGCTTTGGGGAGATAGCGGCCTTTGCCATCCATCTGGCCAAGTCCGGTTACAAGGAGAGCACCATCCGCCCCCTCGTGCGCGCATTAAAAGCCATCGCCAAACGGGCCAATCTCCTCAATCCTGAAGAAACAAAAGCATACCTTGCGCGGGCGGAGATGACGGAAAGCCGGAAAGAGCTCGTCGGCATGCATCTCTCACGGTTTTACGAATATAAGGGTATCCCCTTTGAGAGGCCACGATACAGGCGAACTGAAACCCTACCATTTATCCCATTAGAGAGTGAAATAGATGCGCTCATCGCTGGAGTAGGCAAGAAGACGGCGGCTTTTCTACAGCTCTTAAAGGAAACGGGCTGCCGCCCCGGTGAAGCATGGGATTTACGATGGATAGACCTCGACCCCCATCGAAATACCGTTACCATAAGGCCGGAGAAAGGTGGTAGAGCAAGGCAATTCCAACTCTCCAATCGCCACATCGCGATGCTGAACCGCCTCCCGCATACATGTGAATACATCTTTCGAAACCCAAAAATCGATAGGCTTACTTCACTGGAACACTTCTCACGCAACTTCAGCAAGCAAAGGAGGAAGATAGCGGAAAGGCTCCAGAACCCTCGAATTCTACGAATTAGCTTTAAAACTCTCAGGCATTGGAAGGCAACGATGGAGTACCACCGCACCAAGGACATCCTTCACGTCATGCACCTTTTAGGGCATAAAAACATTAAAAATACTTTGGTCTACGCGCACTTGGTGGACATCAAGGATGATGAGTATATTTGCAAGACCGCTAAGACTATTGAAGATGCTAAGGCGCTAATTGAATCGGGATTCGAATATGTCACGGACGTTGGTGATGTGAAACTCTTTCGGAAAAGGAAGTGAAGGCGCCATGAGGGAGTCAATTCTGAAGTGGGCGGTATCGCGGCACTTTCGAGAGCAGGGATATAAGGTGAGTATGAGGCGAATAAGGCTTGGGCATTCAGAAATAGATGGTGAAGCCATTAAGGAAGGCGAAAAAATAGCTATAGAAATAAAAACACCAAATGATGATATTGTCCGTGGAATAGGTCAAATGGCCACCGCTTTAGCCTATGGCTATACAAAAGCCATCCTAGTCACAACCAGGCGTAATGGAAAAAGGATAGATGAAAAAGTCTTTAGGCATTATGGATTTGAAGTTTTAGGCGTGGATGGATGGGCAAGGGTCCACAAGCTCCTCTAAACAAATTCCTTTTTAGATTCACTAAAAAACATTTTGACTTGGGCATTAACTCAAAGGACTGAAACCGCATCGCGGGGCTCTCTATTTGCAAACATAGCACACTCTCTAAACAACCCTATCGGCTGCCAAAACCTTAACTTCAAGGAGTTGCTTGAAGCTTCCATAATCACAACCTCGGGCAAAAGATTTCAATACCAATCTTAGAAGCTTAAAAATCAATTTTCAAGTGAGCCGCATTTACCCCGTAATGCTTTCTTATAGAGTAGCCTTTGGAGTTCTGTTATCCATTCATCTATTTTTTCTTTAAGGCGTTTATCAACTTCCAAGAGTTTAGCCCTCAAAGCCAAAAGTTCTTTTTCTGAAATAACCACCCTTAAAAGCTTTAGACACACTTCCTTTTCTCTATTTGCTTCATCTTTACTTTCGCATTCTGGTAAGTAAGACTTAAGTATCTTGGGCATATAGTATACTTTTCCACCTTTCATTTCTGACCGAAAGTCGTAGGGGAGTTTTTCAAACTTATCAGTATAATCCACAATGGCCCTCGTGAGTAATCCTTCATAAACTCTTACATCGAACCAATCGATGCCTAATTTTTGCGCCTCCCGCTGAGCAATTGGTTTAGCTTTATCAGCTATATCATACCCAAGTTCTCTCCACCTTCTGTGGAGAGTTTCAAGCAAATTTCGCCATTTCTCTTCCAACTCTTGATAATGGTTTTTTATAAGGTCTTCATAAAGGAATTTATCAACTTTCACATCATAATCCGATGGAGGTTCACCCCTATCAAGTTTCTCTAAACATACATCAAGAATTAAAGGCTTTTCAGGAGGATAACTAACTTGAGATATCTCTTCTCTCGCCTTCTCGCTAATTTCAAGCCAAGGCCTTATAACATTCTTCTTTAGTTCATTGAAGTGGTCCTCAATCATTTCGTATTTCATTCCACGAGATTGAACCCCTCGCGCGATAATATAAGATAGAAGTGAGGAGAGCGACACGCTTATTATAATAGTCAATAATGGATGGCTTAATACTTTCACTATTTCAGGCAACCACTCTGAACTCAATTACATTCACTCTACTAATTCGCCTTATAAAATTCCATTAAGTAATTTATTTCAGTTAAGAGCTTTTCAGCCAAATCAACTAAGCTAGGGTTTTTATAGAATAGGCAATTGAGGACTCCTCTTAAACCATTTGCCCTAAGCCATCTTTCTTCCCTTGCCTTCACCTCGAAAAGTGTGCTTCCCCTCGCCATTAGAGGTCACCTACCAATTTTCTCAAAATGCATAAAAAAGACAGGTTTTACCATTCGAGCTCATGTCTAATGGGCTCATCTATAGGCAAAGGAGGAAGATGGCATAATATGGAAAATTATGAAGGTGGGCTCATTAGAGGTCATCTCTAAAGGCTTATGATTGGCTTTTCTGTTTGTAACCCTTTATTATTTGAGCCCTGAGCTTTACGAGGTCTTTAAGATAATCCAACCCGTAACCATGGTCATCTATCATGAAGTGCTCCCCCAGGTAAAATCCTTCAGCATAGAGCTGGTATCCCCCACCAGGGAGCCTATCACCCCTTTTAACGGTTATGAACACCGCTTCGCCGTCAACGTCTACCACACCTTCCCAGACAACTTTGCCCAACTTATCCCCCCTTCATAAATTAACTTAGGAATGAATATTATATAATTCCCCCTTCCGCATAAAACTCTACGTAACCGCATTTTTTGCATCTATACCCGAATATTCTATATGCAGTTAACCCTAAAAGCCCTTTACCAGGCTTCCAATGCGGAGCCCCTGGCATAAAGCCCACCTCCATCTCACCACCGCATTTAGGGCAAACCTTCACTCTCTCCATAAAACAACCCCTACTTTAGAATTACAACATGAAATTGATTAGAGTATTCAATTTAAATACCTTTGCATATTAATCATTTACGGTGTGCTCTTTCATGCCTAAGACTGGTGTTATAAGGCTCAAGGTTGAAACCAGAAAACAATTGGCTGAGCTCGGCAAGAAGGGTGAAACATATGATGAGGTAGTAAGCCGCTTGATAAGGTTCTATGAAGAGAGCTATGGGAAAGGGAATGATTAACTTATGGTGAAAGTTCAATCTTTGGAAAAGAAAGAACGGTTAAATGAGCTTGATGGGAGAACGTGGGAGAGATACTCTATTAGCGTATGGGATATTATCAAGACACCTGAAGAGAATAAACTCGGCCATCCTGCAATGTTTCCTGTGGAGCTTTGTAAGAGACTAATAGAAATTTATACAAAGAAGGGAGAAACCGTTCTTGACCCATTCATGGGTAGTGGCTCCACTATAATTGCGGCTAAGGATTTAGGTCGTAAGGGGATAGGAATTGATGTAAACCCTGAATTTGTGAAGCTGGCCAAACATAGGCTCTCACAACAGAAATTATTCCCCACAGGCGTAGATGAACCTAAGGTCGTTTGTGATGATGCTAAGAATTTACTCACCTATGTTAACCCTTCCTCAGTTGACTTGGTGATAACATCCCCGCCGTATTGGTCTATTCATAAAAGGAAGAGGACGGCAGATTACAAGGAATCGCGACCCTATTCGGAGTTGGCCGAAGATATAGGAAACATTGAGGATTATCCGAAGTTCATGAAGGCCCTTCAAGATATATTTACGAAGGTTCACGAAGTTTTAAAGCCTGGGAAAAGGTGCGTGGTTATAGTGATGGATATTAGGGTTCAAAGTCAATTTATCCCCTTTCACATAGACGTCATAAACATGATGAAAGAGGTAGGATTTATCCTGGAAGATATTATCATTTGGGACAGGCGAAAGGAATATAGCAACCTTAGACCACTCGGATTCCCCTATGTTTTTGTAGTAAACAAGGTGCATGAGTATATTTTGATTTTTAGGCGGAATAAGGAAGTTGAGGTGAAAGTTGAGGAAGAAAATAGCTATTGATTACATAGATGTTGATGTGGCCTATCTTTTAGGTTTTATCGTTGCCAGGGGAAAACTTTCAGAGGAGCAGCGTATAAAACAGATTATTATTGAATTTCCTTTCAAAAATTTGGAAGTGGAGGGTATAACGAGGAGAGTAGTCCAGAGGGACCAAATCCTTTTAAGTTTAAGAGAAGCCACAAAAAGGGTCAATGAGTTAGTGGATGCACAAATACGGCAGGAAGAGAACGCCCATACTGTGTACTTAATTATCGAGACTATGAAAAACAGTATGTTTTGGAGAAACATAAAGACTCTTTTAAGAGGAAAGACTACTTATTATGAATTTAGCATCCCTGAAGAAATCTTTGAATCCTCTGAAGATGTGAAAAGGGAATTCCTGCGCGGATATGCAGACGTTGCTGGTTCTGCGAGGGCGTCGAATATCGATTGGGGAGGAAAGGAGAAAGGTCGGCATAGAGTATACCTTGATGTTTTGAACCTAAATTGGACTTTGCCGATAGAGCTTTGTCATCTAATCCAAGACCACTTAGAGGTTCCAGTGAATACCATAGCGTATGGCCATCCAAACATTCGTGACCCAAGATGTATTGAATATAATAAAGGACGGATTGACGCTTGGGCTAGAGAACATCAAATCAAAATATTTGCTGATGAATTTGAAAAAATTGGTTTTTATATGACCCATAAACAAGAAGTGCTTAAAGAGCTAGCGGATTATAATAAAGAGAGAGGCTTCGGTAAAGCGAAATTTTGTAATCCACCGAAGAAAATAAGGACACCTAAATTACCTCATCCTGGAGAAAACTCTGAAAAGCTCCCTAAGGAACTAAGAGGGAAGCACTTCGATTCATATTGGCAGATTTGTGCTATATTAGGTTGTTTAAGATATTCTGAGTACCTGAAAACTCAGGCAAGATTATCAAAATTTTCAGAGCAGAATGGAGAAGTATAAAATGGTTTACAGAAACGAGAGGGAGATGTATCCATACGTTAAATCCTGGTTGGAAAGAATCCTTAAGGACAGGTTTAAGAAAGCCACTATTGCTGTAGCAGACACCTCGCGGAAAGTCTTATCCAAATGGTTGTTCGAGCAAGGTTATCATAAGTATTTTAATGAGTATCAGACCTACGAGATTGAGGTTGATATCACTGGCATAGTTAAGCGGGCTGAGAAGGCGGAACTTATCTTCGTTGAGTGCAAACCCCGCAGAATTAATTTAAAGGACATCTCTCAGATTCTAGGATATAGTAAAGTGGCGAATCCATATCTATCATTCATAACTTCACCTCAGGGCATATCCGATTCGGTAAATCAATTATTAAATGTCTTCAGAAGGAATGATATATTGTATTATTCTCCGGAACGATTCATAATTATAGGGAGATGGGATGAAGAGAGAGGAGAATTAGATTTATCTTCGGTTGTTCCTAGAGGGGTACGATTCTAAATATGATTCTAAATCCATCACATCTTAGAGACTTCCAACATCCGTCTTTTTAGATTGATTTTAATTTTGACCTTCTCTCCAGCTTGGAAGGGGAAGGCGCTATCATTCGCGATTTGAGAAGGAATATAAATCCATACTTTTTTGTATTTCTTACCCTTACTTTTTGTGGTCCTTTCTACCACTTTCCCAACCCCCTCGAGTGTCATCGGTTGGTTCTCCTTTTTGGTCGTCCTCATTACCTATCCAAAAACGAAACATTTAAATTTATTTAAATCCATTTAAATACATAGTGGTGAACCAATTTGGTAAACCAACTTGGAGAGCCAATTGGTATTGCAAAAGTGCAGCGCATAGACCGTACTCTATACGTGGCCATCCTCTCTCGTGCACGTCAGACCCTCCACCTCAACCACGGCGACGAAGTCGTGGAGTACCTCACAAAGGAGGGTATCCTAATCATCCCAAAAAAGAGGGAAGGTGAAATGAAAAAATGAAGAAATATTTAAAAACCCTATTCCTCACGCTCATTCTTTTCGTTAGTTTTGCCGCTATTTTAAATTCACCATCCATAAGAGCGGACCATCTGCAACTCATTTCCGTAGCGGACACCTATATTTCAGCCATGAATGGAGATACCAACTATGGAAATGAAACCATACTACGCTTAGCGCAAGCCGGCTCACCATTCAGCACTATGAGGGCCCTCATAAAATTCGATTTAAGCGGAGCGCCATCGTCAATTGAAAGCGCTACTCTCCAACTTTACTGTGAAGGCGCGGACGATTGGTGGACCATTCTAATTTATCAAATCATTAGCGATTGGGATGAGAATACGGTAACGTGGAATACGCAACCCGCCATCAGCTATGTTGTAGTGTGTAGGGTCACCATCGCGCCCAGTGAGGGGTGGTATTCCGCCGATGTCACACCAATTGTTAAAGGATGGGTGAATGGCACCTTCGCCAACTACGGTTTCTATCTTCAGCTCCAAAACGAAACGGGCACAGGTGATATGACCATCCGCAGCCGCGAATACCCCGAGCCGGGATATGAACCGCAGCTTCTTATCACTTATGGAGGCACCACCACGACCACTTTTACAACGAGTACTCAACCCTTAACAACGACTACAACAGAAACAACAATTCCAACAACCACTATAACCGAAACGACTACACAAACAACGACCTTAACAACAACCACGACAACTTTCTCGGACACACGGATATTTACATCAGATTATCATGTTACTGGAGTAGAAGTATGGGATGGAGTCAACTATACATTCATAGGTGCATCTTTATACATAGACCCTGGTGCAAGCCTCACTATTAGAAATTCAATAGTGTGGATGATGACACCTAACCAAATAAGCAATGTTTTCAATAAAGGACAACTTCGGATGGAGAATAACCGGGTGAGTATGGGGCTTGACCTTCAAGGTAATACCCAGGGTAATGTCTTCATAACAGACACTCACCCTGATTCGAATTCGCGGTTTTATGGTGGTAAATATTACTACCCGAGTTTTTGGCTATTCTTCGAATTCTCTCAATATATGACAACAATAAATAATTTCAATAAGGGGTGCTTTACTACAGACGCTGGTTTTAACACTACTATCTGGGGAGACCCTACTCAGAACGTCATGGCCAAACGAAGTACAATCTCAGGTGTTTATCTTAGGTTTAGACACCTAAGCCACTCAATTTCACGTAGTACGATAGAAGGGATAGATATTTCACCCCCTTCAGATGCGGTTGTAAACATAGATGGCTCTTTAATCGACGTCGCCAGAGTTGGTGACGGTGGTATTAACTTACTATCAGGTAGCACCATCAACTTTCTTAGTATTTACCCCCAAAGTAACCTGGTGATAAACGGTTTCACGAAAGACTTGGTAGGTTTGGGGTACGACTTCAGCGCGGAGTGGGGCATGACCAAGCCGCGTATTATTTCACAGGCGGGCGCTTCCGTTGGAGCAATTTATATTAACATCCAAAGCGGCTTGTCGGCAACTATATCTCAAAGTCGCGACTTGCGTTTAGGTGTGGATGGTTCTACTCAAATCACCAATTCAACCATAGCCCTCTTCATCGGGGGAGTGGGTACTGCACAGGTTGTTGATTCTATGATATGGGGCTATATTGATATTTATAATGATTTAAACATCATTAATTTACCTATTGGCAGCACGGAACCCATAAACGGACAGATAACTTCCAGGTTCTCTTTTGATAGGACGGTCATCGAATCCTTCACTCTTCATATTTACAACAATGCCCAAGTCAATGTATTAAATTCGAACATTGATGCCGATGTTAAATCTGGGAAGTTTACTCGCCAATGGGACACCACTATTAATGTATTCGATTCACGTTCGGGAGAGAGACTTAATGGCGTCAGCTTACTAATTGTTGACTGTAAAGGTAATAGTTACTCAAGGATAGTTAATGGCATCTTGGTGGAACCTCTAACAGAAGAAGTGATTGAAACTGGTAATAAACTACAATATTTTCCCCCTTACACCCTTTGGGCAAACAAAGAAGGGTATAACACCGCGCGGGCGGAGATTTCACACTTCTCCAATCCAATAGTGAATATTTACCTCACACCGATAATGACCTATACCCAAACCGCAACTTCATTCATCACTACAACTCGAACAATAGTTACCACGTATACAACCACCTCAGGCGGCGCTACTTATACCATTACCACCACCTACACCACAACTGGACAGGCCGGGTATCCTTACACCACGACAAGGACCATTCAAAGCGTAACCACATCGCGCACCACCGTTACGACAACAACAACGTCAACAAGCCGGACAACAACAAGCACAACCCAATACATAAGCCTCACTTACACCCAGCTTAGGACAACAACAAGCGCCACAACCATAGTGCCGCCTTATGTCGTCATAGTAAGGTTCCAAGGGCTTGAGCAGGTCGATGGAGAGTTCTTCGTGGACGGTCAAAGGCAAGGTGTAGCAAGCAGCTTCTGGCAATATAGCCTCACGTTCGACCAGGGGACTACGCACATTCTATCTGTTACACCCGTTATCACGACGGGGGACATTCGCTATGTAGCTGATTTTGCTACGGTTACAGTTAGTGGAAATGCCATTATTACGTTCAATTATAAGCCGCAATACCTTGTTAAGTTCGATGTAGAGGGTATCCCCAACAAGAGTGTAGTAACCCTTTATCTAAACCGTGAAAATCATAAAGTTCCCTATGAAGCATGGTTTGCGAAGGATAGCCTAATCGAATTTTCAATAGCGCCTACAAACATCACGGGTAATGAAGGCACCGTCTATCTTTTCGAAAAGTGGAAGGATGATATAAATGTAGAAATCCCAAGTCAAACCTACATAATATCCCCGCGAAACATCACCGCGGTCTATGCGCCATACCATAGTGTCTGGTTAGAGGAGCAAGGAATTCCAGAGGGAGAAAGTGTAAAGGTTTATGTGAATGGGGCATCATACATCGTTGGTAGCAAAGTTTGGGTAGGCTATATAAAAGAAGGCACAACCCTCACCTTCGCACCATCGCCTGAATATGAGGCCATAACCCTTTCCAATGGAGAGCGCATAGTGTATTCGGGCTCTATTCCGCCATCTCCATTAGTTATTACAGAGCCGACCACAATACGAATTTTATATGGAAAACAATACCTATTTACCCTCATTACACAACATCTTCCAATTCCAACAAAAGTGAGCATAGGCAATCGCACATATACGGTTTATGACCGGAAACCTCTTACTCTTTGGTTCGACCAAGGCTTGGAAACCGGCACCATAGTGATTTCCGACATAGTTTACGATGGAGAGGGCATAATGTATCAAAGGACCGGATGGAGCGATAACGCGACAAATCCACATCCCTCAATAACAATGGATGGACCTAAAACACTTGTAGCGGATTATATCACATACCACCAGCTCACAATAAAGTTACAAGGGACAAAAGGACATAGAGCAATAGTAGAGGGCATCCCCGTAGCCATTCAAGAAAATACTACGATGTGGTGCCTTGAAGGGCACATAGTGGTTTTAAAACCACAACCCATCACCGTAATCGCGACCCCGCTCTACGCCTCATGGCTGGTTCCGGACCGTTATGAAATTCACATGGTTCTTTTCCAGCCCGAAACCTTAACCATAACCTATAAACCCGTCAACACGCTAGCGTTCACCATAGCCTCTTTGGCGTTCTTCATTTTTAACATGATTTTGTCTATAGCAATTTTGACCGGAAAATCGCAAATTAACGGTGTTAAATTGAAGAATTTGACCCTGTACTTGATAGTTTTAGGGGGTGTTTTCATCATTTTCGGGGGGGTACTTGAAATTTCGGGCATTTTGGACCTCCCGGGAGCCCCTATAGTAGCCTTTTCATGGGTATTTTTGACCTTTGTACCCCTCATTTTAGCCCTCTTATCGCGAAAAGTGCCTTTCCGGGGCATTATAACAGTGTTATATAGGGGTATAACAGCGTTATATCGCATAGTTCGGAGCAAAATTCAAGGGTTTTCGACGAAAATCGCGATGGTTCGGGAAATGGAGATTTTTGCCAAAAAAGAAGGGAAAACCCCAATGGGAAACCAAGTAGAGGCTCCAAGAGAGGAAAAAGTTGAGCAAGGGGCTGTTAAGACATGCCATAAATGTGGTGCCCAACTCCCTATATGGGCTACATATTGTGGAAAATGCGGGGCCAATTTAACAGAAGGTGAAAGAGAAAATGAATTGGAAAGAAGCGGCTAAGCTGGCCATGAGGGCTTCTCCATTCAGAAACCCATTCGGCATAGCAGGGGCTGGGCTAATCGGCATTGGCTTGGCGGTGATGGGATTTGGCGCGATGGCTTCACTATCGGCGTTTTCGAAAACCATCTCAAATCCCTCTATAACCATTCCCTATGTTGGAGAAGTACCCTCTATGTCAAACATACCTTCTCTAAACATCGACTTCACAAGACTGGTGTTCTCAATTGGCATAGGGATGTGCTTCATGGTTATAGGTGGTATCCTAATCGCGTTCGGTGCGCAAGTTGGACAAATTATGGTTCTCAATACCATCATACAAAATGTTTTTTCTATTCCCCAAAAAGAAATTCGTCTCTCTCAATCGCGCGACCAACGACTATGTCCACGGTGCGGCTCTCCAATTCCAAAGGGATTTCAGTTTTGCCTGCATTGCGGCCAAGAGGTGGTTTAGCGATGGCGCAATCAAAATTCATTTTAGGGAGTACAAAAAGGATTTTGTTTCTCATTTTCTTAGCGATGGTGCTATCCATTCCGGCCGCGAATGCTGCAGCTAAATACAATATTATAATTTATACCTTAAATGAAAAGGGGGTCCCTCTTTCAAACGTGAAGGTTTTTCTCTCTGATGCTTCTGGCGTGGAAACCTATTACGAAGTTTCAAACGCTTCAGGTGTGATTTCAAAAACCCTTCATGATGGCTTCTGGTATCTCTTTTGCGACCAGTTCGGCATCCACACCAACCTAAACATATCCTCTCCACTAATCGTCTATCTTTTTAACAATGGCACGGCTAAGATGAAAGCCATAGTGGAAAGAAACGACACTAAAGCTGCTCCAATCAAACCTCGACTTCCAATGGGACTTGGGGGCATAGTTGGAAAAACACCATTACCTTGGTTGGGGGCCTTCTCCATTCCGGCCATAGTTGTGATGGCGTTTTGGAAAACAAGGGTTGAGAGAGCGAAAGAGAGTAGAGGGGTGAAATGAAAGTGAAGCTGGGGACTTTATTCCAAATATTGGGTTGGGTTTTGGTCATTGCGACCGTTCCATTTATTTATCTTATGTCCCGTATAGCGGTGCATGGGGACTACGGGCATGCCTTCTGGACTTATGCGCGAACCGTTATTGTGTTGGGTGTGATAGCATTCATCTGTTTCTTTTTCTCACTCTCATTCGCGAATATGCTGTGTTTATTGAGTACCACATGTGCTGGTATTTGGCAAATCTTAGCGCTTCTCTTTTTTGGAGGACCCGTTGCGTATTGGCTCTATTGCGCTTTTCAGCGGTTCCTCTTTACGCGCGATTACCATGTTTTCGGTTCGGACCTCCCTATTGGACCATTGACACCAAACACATGGCTTACCCCGTGGATTTTCCTATTCTTCGCGTTGGACATGGCCTTCTACTATATTCAAATGTTTTGGCGCCGTTCGTGGTTTGAAGCTGCAAGCGCTACTGTTATTTATACTCTCACATTTGTATCCCTATATGGACTTGTGACATCAACACGAGCGGTTTTGCGTTTCATAGCGCTCATACTCATGTTTGCGTTTGGCATCTATTTGATGGCGGCGCATTTACGCGCTTTTGGCCATGGGCAAGAAAGGAGAGGTGGAAAAAGAAGATGAATGGACCAAGTGATGTAATTAAGGAATGGTTTAGCTCCCTCCTCCCCATCCTCCCATTCGTAGCTATTGTGATAGGCCTCTTCATTACATTTGGTATAATCCAATCGCTTCGACATGCACGTGGAGAAGCGCGAAAAACCATTCCATCATTAATAGCGCTCATTACAACCTTATCCTTAATTTATATGATTTTTACCAGCGCGATGTTTAATAATACATTCTTTAGCTGTATAATCGGCTTTCTATTCTGGATGGTCCTTGTCCTTATTTGGATTTGGCTAAACCCCGCCATTACGCGAAGACATATCCCGACAAAACAAGGAATACCACTGAATAGAGAGACCATTGTAACGGTTCTTCTTGGTGCACCTCTATGCACTATTAATTTAATTATAATATTAACATGGTTATTCGGACTTAGTTCAATTAAACAAACCTTGGCGATTTGGATTGATTACTTTTCACGCCTCCAGGCTTATGGTGAAGCCATAGGCGCGAATGAGTTCATAAATCTTTCAAAGGAAAAGTGGATAGGGTCTGCTGGAGCTGGTATACTCAGGTTCATAGCAGAAAACCCCCAAGTTGCCGTTATGATAGGCTCAATCCTTTTCATAGCCTCTATGGCGATGGCTGCAGCTGGTGTTTATGAAGTACTTCAATCGCGACCACAATATGCGCTTCCAAAAGAATACGACCCTATGACTTATGCGCGAAGCGGGCTGGTTCTCTTAGGGCATGAAGTTCGATACAAAGCGGTTTTTCCAAAGTGGTTCGTACGTCCAGCTGAAAGAGAGGAGCGCGTTCGTGGAGAAAGAGAAGAGGAAACAATTGAGATTGAAATTGGAAAGGACGGCCCATACATCCTCAACCTTGAAAACGCTGTAAACCCCCATTGCGTTGTAAGCGGCACTTCAGGCTCAGGAAAAACGCAAACTGTAAAGGCGATAATAGCGCGGTATTGGCGCGCGAAGAAAATTCCGGCTCTTATTATTGACTGGACTGGAGAGTATGTGGACTTTGTGCGGCGTCTTGGCGGCATAGTGCTCCAAGTTCCAACATCATTTAAACTAAATCCTTTAGCTCTATTAGGGTTAAACCCCAGCGAGAGAGCTGCGGCTACGGCTGAAGCTGTAGGCTATGCTACAGACATGACACCACTACAGCGTGGAGAGTTCCAGGAATGCATTATGGACACTTATCAAAAGTTTGGTATAGTGAATGGTGATGAGAGCACCTATGACAAACCAGCACCTACGGTGAGGGATGTAATGGAGTATATGAGAGAGAAAATGGAGCAGGGCCTCTATGGAAAACAGGAGCGCGCATGGGTTCCATGGATTTTGCGAAGGTTGCAATTATTGAGTAGTATTTTCGGAGAGGAAACTGTAGACTTTTGGAGCATTATAATGAGGGGACCAGTTTGCATCGACCTATCGCGATTACCGCGCACTGAGCGTGAAGAAACGAAAACAACTGTAACATACCTTATTTTACAAAGAGTTTATGAAAAGATGAGAGAGCTCTCTAAACTCAAACTCATTACCGTGCTTGATGAGGCATGGCAAGTCCTTACCATAAAAACTGTGGAGGGACAAAAGGTTGAGCCTTTACCAAGCAAAATCGTAAGGTTGGGAAGGAAATACGGTTTCGGCATCTTAATTTCAACCCAAATGATTAAAGATGTCCCCGAGAGTGTTCTTGGTAATGCAGCTACGGCCATAATCCATTCCTTCAGTGAGCCACACCAGCTGCAATATATCAAAAAATTCGTAATTTTAAGCGATGTTCAAGTTCAAGTTATGCCCGTTATTCCACCAGGTTGTGGATTTGTTAAGCAGCTTGGTGAAAAGTTCCCCCATTTGGTTCAAGTTCAAATGTTAAACGATGATGAGTTACAAGGAGCCCCGGCTAAGACCTATTCCCTTGAAGGAATTGTAGAGCGGCCTCTATGGGTTGAGCAACCTCAAGCAAGTGAGATGGAGAGAAAAGAGGAATGGTATGAAAACCTTGAAGAGTGGTATGATAACCACCTTAAGGAAACAATGATAAAGTGCCCATCATGCGGCCAGCAAGTTCCGAAGGTTTATGACTACTGCTTAAGCTGTGGTTCGCTGCTAAGACCCTTTACTGAAGCTGAGGAAGTTAAGGAAATAAAAGCACCTGAGTTGGAGATACCTAAACCAGAAATACCTTCTCCAGCTGAGCCTGTAAAGGTTGAAGAAACTAAAGAGATAGAAATGAAGCCAACCCTTGAAGAAAAAATTATGAATTTATTATCGAAAGCGGTATACACACTAAACCAGCTTAGGTTGGCACTCCAGCGCGATGGTTATATTATAGAAGAAAAACGTCTTTGGAAAAAATTATATGAATTAAGGATGGTTTATCGCGATGAGGCTGGTGAGCCCCTCATAAAGACACAAGAAGTTCCATCCCCATTTCCAGACCGGCGGCGCGGTTCCACCTATTATCATGCGCTCCCCCGAGAGCAGCTCATGGCGGAATCAGCGTTTCATAGAGGTTTGGTTCGCGAAGTTTTTGATTACCTGAGTAGTTTAGGTTTTAAGGTTGAATTCGGCCCCCCGAAAAAGGCGGACCTCTACTGTTCTTCATTAGAAGCCACAATAGAAATAGAGACCGGGGAAAAAGGTTCGCTTAAAAAAGAGGATATACCAGACCTTATTACGAAGAAAAAAGAGCATGCAATAGAGCGGGGATGGAGAAGGGTAATAATAGTGGTTCCATCCAAAAGGACGGAGAAGCTTTTCGCACGCTTCACTGCTGAAGACCCCGATATAATACTCACGACGGTGTGGAAATTGCCCCAAACCTTACAAAACCTTATGAAAAATATGCCTGAAAACCCATGAAAAGGCCCGAAAACGCTGTTAATATAGGTTTTTTAAAATTTGTATATATACTTTAGGCGTATTTTATACATACTTTTTCTTTTGAAAACCCCTCTTCGAGCCCTTTTTTGGAGTTTGTATGCATACTTTTCTGGGATTTTATGCATACTTTTTCTTTTAGAGAGGGGTATATTCGTCCCCACTATTTATATACTCATAAGCCCGGTCGGGATTTTGTAGGCATACAAACCCAGGATTTTGGTGCTACTTTTCTTTCCGAAAGGGGGGTTATTCGTCCCCACGGTTTATATACTAAAGAGGATAAGGAATGGTCAAAAGGATGGCGCGATGGCGCGTTTCATAAGGTTTTTGGTGGTTTGAAACGGGGGTTTGAGCCCGCTTTTTCGCGGTTTTCCACGCTTGGGACCCCTTTATTCCTTCCCCTGAAACCCTAATTTTGGGACCTATCCCATTTTTCCCCATTTGTTTCTCTCCACCTCCAGCCCATCGATGCCCCGATTTGTTGTTTAGCGCGCGCCCTGAAGCCTTTTATCGCGATGCTTCGTGCCCTTTTTGCCCTTTTCTGCTCTCTCCATGCTCTATCAAACCCTTTAGAGCGACCGCGCAACGATAAAAAAGGGACATGAAAGAGGGCACTTAGAGAGTGAACCTTAGAGAGGGCCTCTAAATAAAGTGAAAGAGAAAAGGGAAGAGAAAGAGAGGGTGGCCTAAGGCGTTGGGCTCAAGGGCGTAGCTGAGAGGGAGGGCGCGCGCAACCTCAGGCGCCGGTCATGGCTCCATGGCGGGCCGGGCGCGAAGGGGTGGAAGCAAAACAACAAAAAAAAATAAAAGAAATGGTGCAAAACGGGGCTCACTATGGCTTCTCGTTTTTCTCCAGCCACGCCTCCAGCGCTTCCTCTATAGCTTCTGTTTTATACCCCTTCTCCCTTCCATACTTCTCTCTTAGAGCGCGCCTGAAGCGAGCCCATAATTCCACATCAACTTCAATACTTGTTTTTATTTTCATCACCTTCACCTAAATCATATTATCTATTTTGAAGTATATAAGCATTTCCCTATTAGGGAATTAGCGTAATATTTATAAGGGAGTAAGAGAAATAGAGAAATAGGGAAAAAGAGAATGGAGATGGAGGTGAAAAGAGGAAATGGAAAAAGTAGAGATAGAGAAATGGCAGCTGGACGCTCAGAAAAGAACGATGGAGGAAATACGGAAAATAGCAGAAGAAATAGATGAGAGGGTAAGGGACATGGACATCCAAGTGTGGAAACTGATGGGGAAAAACGTTTCGGAAGAAACACGGCACCAAGCTCTAGACACGCTAAATTTCGATGTGTGGCAACTCAAGCGCCTAATGGATAGACTGAGGGATATGTGGATACTATAGGTGGTGAAAATAAACCCCCAATTTTTTTACTTTTTTCATAAAAATGATAAGAAAAAAGAGGTGAATAATAAAAATGGAAAAAGAAATTGAAGAATTCCTTCAGCGAAAAGGCATTTGGGCCGAACCGCTAATAATAGAAGAAAAAACACAAGGGAAAACAACAATTAAAAAGAAAATAATCGACGAACTCAGGGAATTAAAAAAGACTTTTGCTTTCACCGCAATCACAATCACACTTGTAACAATGTGCCACGTAATGTGGACCGCTCTTTTACGCGCTCAAGACCCTCTTGACACTTTCACTTTAATCTTTTTGAACAATCTCCTTGTCGCCTTCACACTTCGCGGCTTCAGGATGACCGCGAAAAGCCTGAATAGGAAATTGGAATGGCCCATGTCAATTGGAGCCTTCCTTTTCATTTCCATAGTAAGACCTCTCGCAACAATGGGGTTTGGGGACTTCGTGCGAATTTGGAGTTCAGAATGGGGTTGGGTTTTATTAGAAGTTGTAGGCATAGCTGGGATTGTATTTGGAAACTTTACGATTGGGCCATACCCATCGCGAAAAATCAAGATAGGCCGATTTGAAGGCGTAACTGCAGAAATGAACTACACGTATACAGATGTCTACGCCATAGCTGTATTCGCCATATTCATAGCGATTGCGGCCGCCATAGAAACGGCAAGGATAGTGGGGTGGTGGACATGGTGAGCATTCACATATTTATGACGCAAATTATAATAATGATAGGAATTCTCATGGTATATTCGTTCTACGAATGGTGTTGTGAGTTTAAATCATAGGGGATAGACAAAATGCTTTTTACCCTTACAAAAAAGGATTTTGATTATTTAAAAAATAGTGAATTAGGCGGTGGCGGACGAAAAATGGACGAAAAACGGATAAAAGACCCCAAAACAGAAAGCTTATAAGGGGGGTATTTTCTAAATATAGATAGAACAAAAAACGGGTGAAAAATGAATGGTGAAATTCGAAACGAAATGGGATAAAAATTTCAAAATCTACATACCAAAGGAAATTAGAAAAGCTTTCAAAACCAATCGGCTAGTCATTATGCCCAACTCTTTCGCGGCTGTAATGTTCCCAAGAGGGAATCAAATAGAGAGAGTAATAAAAAGCGTGGAGATTTTACTTGCAGATTTAAAACATCAATTGGAGGCGAAATCAAAATAAAGATAATAAAAATGAAGACCGCCCCGGCGCCGCAGAGCTCCCCCGTCTGGCGCAGAGGCGGAGACCAACCCCCATAAGAGGAGGTCTAAATGAAAAATAGTAAAGTTCAAATATATAAAGGTAACTTTTTACCTATTCCTTTTCCTTTTAATATTGAAATTAAAGAGGACCCGACCCTACGCGAGCGGCTCAAGGTGCATCTCAGTGAAAAGTATAACGAACTTAGACCCGAAATCCATGTTTCAGACCTTGTTTTTTGCATTAGAAAAAGTGCGTTCCAAAAACTCAACCCGAAGCCGGTTGACGACCAATCGCTTTCATTCTTCACGGCCGGCCGCGGGCATCATGATGTGCTGGAGGACCTCCACGGCGCGGAAAAAGAGAAGGAAATTCGATATGAAGGCGTAGTAGGCCATGTTGATATTCTTGATGATGAGCCAATCGAAATCAAAACAACCCGTAGCTTTCAAAGAGAAATAAAGAGACATTGGATACTCCAGCTTGGTTATTATTGCGCTATGATGAATAAAAATGAAGGAAAATTAATAATTCTTTACCTTTTTCCGAAAAGACAACCCGAAAAAGAGAAGGATGGTTTTCTCATAGAGACCTATTCAATTCATTTCAATGACCTTGAGGTCATTCGTAGGGACCTTCTTGAACGACGGGACCAGCTGCTAAAAGCGCTTGAGGCCAGGGACCCAATGAGCGCTCCAAAAACGGAGGAAGAGTGGCTCTGCCGGGCATGTCCATATCGCGAAGAGTGTGGAGGTGAAAAGTGATGGATGAGACCATGTTAAAGCAGCTCTGGGACCTTTTCATAAGGGTTCCACCTGGTTACAAGCGCGAAGTGGCTTGTGACACACTACAAAATCCAAACGCGCCTTCAATTCGAAAATGGATTTCCAGTTTTGAGGAATTCCTTGAATTCATGAAAACAGCAAAAGGGAAGGCCATCTATGTAGGCGTATTCGCGCATGGGGCTGATGGAAAAATTGTGGGGGACCTTGTTTTCGATATAGATGACAAGACCAGCCTGGAAAACAGCTACAGCGATTTCATAAGACTTTGTGAAGGGCTTGTGAGCGGCATCGGCATAGATGAGCGCGCGATTTGGGCATCCTTCAGCGGCCAGAAGGGATTTCACGTAAGGATACCCCTATGCGCCATAGTGAAAAATCCAGCTGATTTCCAAAGAAACGACCTCCATGAAATTTTCAAGGAAATTGCTAAGGATATCCAAGGAAAAATAAAGAGTATAGACACACAAATATACGATGCGCGAAGGGTTTGGCGGCTTGAGAATACTCTCCATCCCATTTCTAATCTCTTTTGCGTCCCATTACCACCCTTATCGTGGAAATTACCACTTCAAAATATAATAGAGCTGGCACAAAAACCCCAGCCAATCCTTTGGCAACCCGCTCAATACAAGGAGAATATGATAGAGACCCGAATGATAGAAATCATGGAGGAAAAGGCTGAGGAAACGCTGGCGCGAAGAAATGGAATTGTGAAAATCAGAAGGGAAGATGTAGATGTAGATTGGATGGAGCGGCCATGTATAAAATCGCTGGTGGAAACGGCTGAGCAGACAGGCGAAATTCCACACATGGGACGATTACAGATAGTGACCTTGGCGGGGGACGCGAATGATTATGAGAAAGTTCATGAAATAATGCAAAAATGCAAAGATTATCAACAAAAAATCACTGATTATTATATAAAGAAAGACCGGGAAAAGACAGAAAGAAAACATATCAGCTGTGAAGTGATGCGGACGGATGTGTTCCAAGAAGTTAACAAGGATAGGGTTACAGCCGGACTAAAACCATTAGAAGAAAACGAATTCTGCAACCCCGATGCGTGTCCTTTTATACAAAATGAGATAAAGCTTCAAGACATCAACGCGCGTTATTACGGGCGCAGGTGTGTCGCGAATGTTCTAATCAGCGGAATTGGAGACTCTTTTATTATCCCCATAGGCGGCGCAGTATTTTGTGGCGGCGGGAAAAAGGAGTGTCAAGCGTGTCCAAACGCAACAGAGGGCATCAGCGGCGGGATACGGCTCCATGAGCAGGTTGAGCTGGTTGGACGGAATGAGCAGACGCAAAAGAAGGCGGCGGCTGAATTTATCCTTCAGCATCAAAAAAACATAAAAAATAGAGAGTGTTTCCTACGCGAAGTTCGCGCGGGGCATTTCCGGGCATCCTTCAATATGGGGACGCTCACCGAAATTTTCGCAATGGATGCGGTGCGATACCTTGACCTTTCTGAAATGAAGAAGACGAATGCTCCACGGATGGTGCGCATGTATACAGCTGGGACACCCCCATCAGCTGGAATAAAAGCCATAGTGAGGGGAACCGTAGGAAAAACTTGGCAAGATGGACGGCTTGTTTTCGTCGCTCATAGTGTGGAAAAGGCCACGGATGACCTTGAGAGTTTTGTTTTAGATGATAATACGAAAAGCAACTTAGAGAAAATAAGAAAAATGGGGGTATCAAAACTCATTGAAAAAACAATGCAATTCGTGGACCTAATTGAGCGCGAAAACTGGATTGTTACGATTTTATTGACGGCTTGTTCTCCTTTATATATTTCATGGCGCGGAAAACCGCTGGCAACGTGGTTGTGCACGACCTGTTATGGCGGTACACGGACCGGAAAATCAAAAGCGGCCAAGGACCTCATCATGAATTTAGGCATTGGCATTTATGTGGTTTCTGAGGTTTCAGGCCGGACGGGGTTGCTTTACACCATCGCGCAGACATCGCGCGGTTATGTGGTGCTTTGGGGTGACCTTCCATTCAGCGATAGGACGCTGGTTGTTCTTGATGGGACCACAAAATTGGAAAGCGAAGAGATGAATGAATTCCGCGAGGCGCGTGTGTCAGGCATCCTAAGCGTGAGGAAGGCGGCGAGAGCTGATGCGCTTGTGAGGGTACGGCTCATTATGATAGAAAACCCAAGGGAAGGCGAAAGTATTAAAAATTACCTTTACCCGATTATGGTTCTCTCCAGCCATTACGAAACCCCCGACCTTGCAAGGATAGATATACCCGTTTACGTGAGAGAGGTTGAGGCTGAAAAAATTCTTTCACGAAAGAAGAAAAAGACAAATAATAATAATGAGGAATTAATTCCTCTACTACGGACACTTATCCTTTACGCTTGGACGCGAAAAGCCGAAGATATCATAATTACACCCGCGGCTGAAAAAGAGATAATTAAGCAGGCAAAAGCGCTTGTTGAAGAATTTTATTGTGATACCATCCCTATAATCGCGAGCGATGTGGAGAAAAAAGCAGCAGCCATAAGCGCGGCATGGGCAATTCTCTCTATGAGCACTGATGAGAGCATGGAAAAAGTAATCATAACCCCCGGCGTCGCAAAACAAGCAATGGAGTGGTATCGCGAAGTTCTCAGGGAGAATGAGTTGGACCAATATGCAGCGTATAGAAAAAGACAATGTGAAATTCAGCCTGAAGAAATAGCGGAAATTCAAAACTTGTTTCAAGAAAAACCCATCCTATACGAAATTCTCAGCCATATAGCGCGCGAAGGGGCGGTTCAACGGCAAGTTCTCTCAGAATATACCGGTATTGGAAAAACGGGCCTTGATGAGTACATCCCAATCCTTAAGGAAAAACGGTTGATTGTGACGAAAAGAGATGGATATCGATTAACGCCACGGGGTATTCAAGTATATAAGGAAATAATGAAAAAAACCATCGCCAACACAAACGACACAAACAACACAACGAAAAATAGCACCCCCTACCCCCCAGGGGGAGGAAGGGGGGATGGGGGGGTCCCTTCCCAGCGTTGTGTAGATTGGGTAAATTGTGTGAAAAATGAGGACATTGAAGAAAATCGCGAATTTTTCAATCAAAAATTAACATCTTCGTGTCAATATATTTTCAAGGATATTTGCGGCTTCTGTTTCGCTTCTCACTTCTCCCTTCGCGAAGGTGTGGATGTTGAGCGTATGGGCAAGGTTAGTGAGGGTATATGCCAAGAGTGCCATTCGCGGCCAGCTGAAGTTCGAATTCGAATTAAATGGAGGTAAAAGAGATATGAGTGAAAAAATAAAATTTGAAAATTTGCGAATACCTCCAGACAATAGCGCCATGGCGGCTATTTGGGATTCTTTAAAGGGGTTCCAAAAAGAAGTGCAAAAATTCGAAACAGCTATGGTGGAGGCGGAAATTTCTATAAATGATAATCGGCCGATAGCCATCGCATTCTTGGCGGACATTCACATTGGCGCAATCACTACAAATCATGAAGCTTTAGAAAAAGCCTTAAATCTTATAAAGAGTGTGGATGGATTATATATAATCAGTTGTGGCGATACCATCGATAATTATCTTCCTAATTTTCATGCCTCAGGCACGTTTGAAGCTATTATACCACCAGAAATTCAAAAGCGCATCGTGGAATGGCTCTATGAGAAAATCGCAGGAAAACTCATAGCCATTATCCAAGGGTGCCATGATGAGGCTTCGCACACAACGGACGATTTCGATTGGACAAAATATCTCAGCGAAAAGTTCCGATGCCCAAACCTTGGTTTTGGTGGGTTTGTAAATCTACATATTGGAGAGCAAATTTATCGTATAGGGGTATGGCACAGGGTTCGGCGTTTCAATAGCTATAAAAATCTTACACATGTCGTAAAACGGGCTATTGAAATTTATGGCGACTTCGATGTTGGTGTTGTCGCGCATAATCATGTAGCTGCAATAGAGATAGAGGATACCCCGGCGAAAACACGGGTTTACATCAGACCCGGCTCATTCAAAGAGGCCGACCGCTGGGCTAGACAAATGGGCTATGCCTCCACGCCGGTTCGCGTTCCAATCATTATCCTTTACCCAAATGAAAAAAAGATGATACCGTTCCAGGACCTTTATGACGCTATACGATACCTATGTTATTTGCGCGGCCAAGCGGCTCCAACCATAGAGGACCCCAGCGATGAAAATGGAAAAGAGCGGATTGCGATAGATAACTATAGGGTTGAGAGAGCAGATGGCACATGGATATCCGTGGATGCGCTGAGCGGTTATCGTTATTTTTATGATAAGAATAATCGTTTGACCAGAAGGGAGCGCTTCAAGGATAATCGCGAAGTATTTGAATATGATGGAAAGGCCCTTCTGGATATGACCGAATTTCTACGGGATGGTGATTACGTAGAAATTATGAAGCAAGATGATGACACGCTAATAGTGAAGAAAATGTGGAATGAAAAGGAATTGGATAATTTTCTCAAAAAATGGAAGAAAAAGAGGGGCAAAAAGGATGGCGGAAAATAATGGCAATGACAACCATAATCAAAATGCTTTTTGTACTCTCCAAAATGAATTTTGTTTACCTCCTTACATCTCTATTATTATACCAACCAAGAATGAGCAAAAAATCGATGAGCTGATAGATGAAATAAAAAGAGAGCTTGAAAAAATAGATGAACCCTATGAAATTTTAGTGATTGATAAATCGAGTGATGATACTCCCAAAAAAGCGGAAGCTGCTGGAGCTAAAGTTTTTAAACAAAAAAGCAATGGTTTAGGAAATGCTATAAAGGAAGGCCTTATGGCGGCAAAAGGCGAAATAATTCTTGTTATGGATGCTGATTTTAGCCATGACCCAAAGCATATACCTGATTTTCTAGAAAAAATAAAGAAATATGATATTGTCATTGGTTCAAGAAAAATTCCTGGAGGAAAAGTTATAGGCTGGAATCTTAAGAGAAAACTGATTTCTAATATTGCTAATTTTTTAACAAAATATTTAGCTGGAGTTAAAACTTCAGATGCAACATCAGGCTATAGAGCATATCGGAAAAGTATTTTTAGTAAGGTAGATTTAAACAAGTTAAGCTCTAAGGGTTTTGAATTTCAAATTGAAGTTTTATATGAAGCCTTAAGAAATGGCTTTAGAGTAGGCGTTGTCCCAATTATTTTTCAAGATAGAAGTTTTGGAAAATCTAAGCTTTCTAAAAGGGATATATTAAACTTTTTCAAATTATGCTTGAAATTATTTTGGAGAAGGACCTTAGCGGTAATTTCACCAAATGCTTAGATTTATAAACCAAAGGGAGGTAAATATTTACCCTTCATGGGAGAGGGTTCGGAAAACAGAGACATCGACCCGAAGACACTGAATCGAAACGCGAGCGGAGCGAGCGGTTCGTGGGTTCGAATCCCACCCCCCGCACCAATGGATGAACCCCTCCACCCCCCGGCTTAATCTACCTATCCTCTTCTCTTGAAGGTTTTGTCTCCTGAAGGATCCCCTCGTTTTAGGGTTTATCTCGGCGCTTTCCCCCTATGCCAGGGGACTGGGAGGATGGATCGGGAAAGCTCGGCAGGGTATTCCAATCTAATCCAATCCAATCTAATCCGGGACAACCCGGGTCTCCCTGATAATTTATGGTGGTAGGTCTTTCGTTTCTCCGAAACTCTCTATGGTTCGAAGTTTGAATGGTTGTGAAGGGTGAAGGGTTAAATGTTATAAATTTCACATAATATATGGTGGATTCCCTCGATTGTCTTTTACGATTTTTTGGAGGGGTACCCCCCCTCCCCCCTCAGTGAGCGGGAGCCTTGTAGGGCCTACTATGGGGCGATGAGGGGAGAGCGGAGGCCTATCCGGATCTACTCATAAATGTAAAATTTATTTTATATCTAAGTGAAATAAATTTTATAAAATACAATACAGATATATTTATAAAATATTTTTATTTCTCCCCCTCTTAGGTAACAGGATTAAAGTCGCAAAAGCGGCTATCAGGATTAGGATCGGCAAGACCCTCTGGGAAGATATAACGCCGAGGCCTCTCCACAACGAATCATCTTCAAAGACCATTTCACCGGTCAAGGCATTCCACGGTGACCCCACGTCCTCCACCTCCTCCATCTCCTCCACATCGGGTCCAGGCTCCCCTTTTACATGGGGATTTAGATCTCCATTCCTAGAGGCCGATTGGAAGGCTTTCAGGATGGTCAGCATTCCCGTTTCCACGTGGCTTTCCAACCTCTCCTCGTCAGCCCATCCCGGTGTGGTTGAGTTATCGAACGGGGTATGGATCCATCCCGGCTCCTCCCCGGTTCTGAGATAGTATGGGAATATAGGCCTGGAGGTTATGGTTATCGCGGGTATGCTGCGCGTAGCCTCATCCATGGAGATTTGGAGGTCTCCCCATCTCCTTTCGGCGATTTGGAGGGCTGCCTCAGGGTCCTCGAAAGTCAAATGGTCTGCGCCCGTCTCATAATGCCGGGTTTCCCTTGAATTTAATTGCTCCGGGAGAGGAGCAGGGCTTCCATAATGGCTTGGTTTAAACCCGACGCCGCCGGTTGAAGGCACCGCTAATTCATAGGCTGCCTCAGCGGCCAACTCGTCCAAGAGTGAGGGCGACCATGTTATCTTCAATCTCCCGCCTCCAATGGAATCCAAGTTTACAACTCCTAATATTCGACCCAGCTCATCTTCATGTAATGCCCTATAGTATAGGGATCCTATCAGGCCGAGTTCCTCGGCTGTGAAGAGTATGAATCTGATCCCGTAGGGAGGGGTATACCCCTTCTCACCGGCTTTGGCGAAGGCATGGGCCATGGCCAGCACAGCCGCCACCCCGGATCCGTCGTCGATGAACCCTGGGGACATGACTGTATCGTAATGGGCAGTGACCATAAGGAGCTTATCAGGATTAGCTCCCGGGAGTTCGCCTATAATGTTCCTGTGAAGGCCGCAGCCTATCCTGGCTGGAACCCTTATCTCAGCCTTGGCTCCTCCACGCCTTTGGGCTTCTTTTATTTTAATCCAGTCCCCGTACTTTATCCAGCCTGAAGGCGCTCTTATATTCCAGAGATCCATGCCCTCCGCGGAGTTTAGGATGGGGGGCATCCACATATTCGATGGATTAAAATACGTGTAAAGCACGGCTCTGGGCCTATCCGCCCTTATGGAATCCGAGAGGTTCCCTCCCATCCTATTCAGGATCAGGTCGTCGACTCCAACGATTAAAATGCTCTCATTCACCTGCGCTCCCCCTCCCGGGTATACGACGAGGTCTCCGATTAGGCCATCCTCCGGGGTGGGCCAGCTCAAATGGGAGGGCGTGAAGGTTTCAAGCCTTACGGGCTGAGAGCCCGCATAGAGGGTTAGGGATGGTTCATCGCGGATCTCCCAGGCCGGGAATCTGAACTCTTCAACTCTAACCGTTAAGCCGAAGCTTCTCATCTTATCCACTATCCAATCTGCCGATGCCTGGGCCCCGGGGGATCCCGCTGAACGGTAAGAGTAGGAGGAAAGGCTATGGTTCAGGGTTAAAGCCTCCAATTCAAGGCAGAGCCTCCACATCTCCTCCGCGTCGAGGAAGAGCATTGGATTTAACGGGGACTCCCCGACCCCGACGGGGAATGGGACATAGAGTAGAAGGATGAACATGAGGGGGATGGTCCGTAGCTTAACGTCGAAGGTCAAGCCTATCAAGGCTGGTCTATGCGAAGTCCGGGGTAATATAATTTATCTCCATTTGGATTTTGAGTTAGGCCTGTTTCCGGAAGCAGAGAGCCCCGGCTTCGCATATTAGATGAAGCAAAGTCATATATAATAGAATTTGAATGGATCTAAACTAAGTCTCTGAGGAGTATGACCTCCACCACTTTCCCCCCTTTTGCTTCAACCCGCTATCGACCGTCACCAGCTTGGCGCCCGCCCTCTTCGAAACATAAATGTAAGCTGAGTCGTATGTGGTGAACTTGGAGGCAGCAGCTATCTCAAAGCTCTCCGGGACCGCCCATTTGGCCGCCGCGCAGGCGTCGACGACTACCCTAAGCTTCTCACCCTATCCTCCCTTATCCATTTCACGAGTTCCTCCGTAGGCGATCTACCAGCCCTTTCATGGATCTCATCTAAAACACCGGCTGCCTCCTTGGCCGCTTCCGCCATAATATTGGCTTCTATGGCTTCTCTAGGATACTCGCTCCAGTTAACTTTGGTCTTCCCCATCAGTCTCCCCCGTCTCCTGGGAACCTTAACAGACACATTAACAAGCCTACCCAAATGGTTCAACATTACAGGATCCTACATGAGCTTTTCATTATAAAAAACGTTGCATCGAATGTTGCATCAAAGGATGACGGCCTGTAAAGCGCCTCTTTAAGCTGCCTGAAGTAACGGCTGGAAAGTTTCAAGCCTATAATGGCTAAACTTTCCCGTGCCGCCGGGCTTAATTCAATAGCCTATAAAACTTCTCGAGGCTAAAAATTGATGGCCTTAAACATGCTTCCTTCAAAGAATCCTAGAGGAAAAGGGTGGAAGTGCTCCACCCCCTCCCGCCCTCTTAATCCATGATCCTGTGGACCGTCCCTTCTATCCCGTAGACTTCGGTTATCAGCTGCCCGATCTTCTCGTAGACTTTCCTCCGCGCGTATTCAATATCGTTCGGCCTCGCCTTGAGGGCTCTCTCATAGGCTTGTCTTATGTCGAATCCTATGTTTATCTTCGTTATCCCGTTCTCTATGGCTTTCCTTAGGTATTCTATCTGGATTCCTGATCCTCCATGGAGGACTAGGGGCACGTTCGTCGCCTGGCGTATCTTGGAGAGGTGGTCTACGTCGAGTATGGCCTTCACCTTCTCCTTATCGGTGGCTATCCTGGTTATGGCTCCATGGA
>Ga0080004_1057551_pt1 | contig 92050 bp, 77 predicted proteins | sample WasSprMetagenome_FD_69207 | JGI IMG/M metagenome (GOLD analysis project Ga0080004, IMG submission 69207) | Sulfidic aquatic microbial communities from Washburn Spring, Yellowstone National Park, USA - WS (SPADES assembly) (version 2) | ecosystem: Environmental > Aquatic > Thermal springs > Hot...
CCACATTGGGTTGTGGATGGGTGGCTATGGAGTTGCAAAGGCTATGATTTTCACAGCAATAGTTTTACATGCTTTCACAAGAATATGTGTCGTTAGAACAATAGATGGACTTTCAATCATGGCTAACAAGCTTGTCCCAGCGACATATGCATTGTCGCTTGTCTTGCAGGCTGCAGCTCTTTACACGCCATTAAGAAGCCTGTTTGGGGTTGAGCCTCTACCATTAACTGGTTGGATAATACTCTTCCCTCTGGTTGCAGCATCCTCAACATTGGGCTACTACCATAGCAAGAGGATAGTGAAGAAACACCCGGTTTGGTGAACTAGATGCCCAACCATTTTAACATTAACGTGTTGGAGCTGAATTTTGTGGAGGCTTACGATGACTGATCCGCTACTAGTCTTCTCCATTATTGCAGCCATACTTTTTATCGGATTCTTAGGAAACATGTTCTTCAAGAAAACTGGATGGCCAGACATTCTATTCCTTATAGCAGTTGGCGCTATCGTGGGTCCACTCTTAAATATCTTTTCCAAAAATGATTTCATTCCATTTCTGCCCATCATTTCAACATTTACCCTTTTAATGATACTTTTTCGCGGAGGAATGGAGCTAAATCTTTTCGAGGTTGTATCTGGAAGTTTCCGAGCTTTGTTCCAGGCGAGTGCATATTTTGCCCTTGGAATGGTTTGGACGGCTGTCTTCCTCCATTTTGTGACGGGTTGGGAGTGGATTGACAGCTTCATGCTTGGATCCATAGTCAGCCAAACAGGAGCCGTGGTTATTGTGCCCTTGGCTAAAAAGATCAGTGTTCAAACAGAGTCGGCGACTCTGCTGTCCATCGAAGCAACAATAACAAGCATATTTAACATAGTTTTCTTTTACGCTTTCTTAGAAACACGCCTCGGCGGAATTTTAAACCTGCCAGAAGCTTTGACCTTTATTGCCGCCAAATTCTCTGTGGGAATAGTGATAGGTGCCATCGTGGGTTTGCTTTGGCTTCGAGCCCTCTTTTACTTGCACAAGGAGGAGCTCACGTATATGGCCACTATAGGAATCATTCTCATAGGCTATATTGCGTCAGAAATATTGCGAGGTAGCGGCGCCCTCACAGTCCTTACCCTCGGTGTAATAGTAGGAAACGAGAAAGAAATCCTCAAAATACTGCGAAGTCCGCCACCTCCCTTAACCTTCTCGGAAGTGAAGAAGTATTTGGAGCGATTCCAAGCGGAAATCTCCTTCATACTCAGAACATTCTTCTTCGTGTTGTTAGGCTTAATGTTTGACCTCTCGCAATTAAGCCTCCTAACAGCGTTAACCTATGATTTGCCAATAATCATAATTTTATTAGCCGTACGCTATTCAATCACGTCCATATCAACATGGAAAAGCCCCATGGCCTCTGATAGAGCAATAATCACAGGTATGTGTGCACTCGGATTAACACCAGCCCTACTAAGCCTAATACCCCTACAATACAACTTACCAAACTCCAACCTCTACACAATCATCATCACAAACCTGATAATATTAACCAACATCATCACATCCATTTTAACCCTAAAATGCAAGAAAATTCGTACAAACTAAGAGAACATTTCCTTAATTTGATTTAACACAGTAACCTAATGCAATGACTAAACTAATTCTAACGACGTAGCAAACTCTTCAGAAACACCTCTATTAGTTGCTGTTAAGTGCAAAAGTTGTCTAAAGTGTCATCTTAAAAGTTACTAACAGAAGCTCACATGCTGGTTGTAAAGCTATATAATCCGATTTCGTGTAAAAATATTCTACAAAAATGGAATTAGCAAGGTGGACAACAATGGATTATTTGACTCTTATTTTGCTGTCGTTGGGGCTATCTTTTGATGATTTTGCAGGCAAAATAGTGGTTGCATTCTCCATATCAACTGCATTATTACCTTTGTTAGGTTGGTTAGTGGGATTAGTAATATACGTGTGGATAGCTTCCTTATAGTACTTGGGTGGTTTTAATTGTCTTTGTAGGGGGTTGGGGTGTGGATAATTAAAGAAGCATTCGAAGATGAACAGCCTAGATGGGTGATGGAGAAGGTTTCGTCTTTTTTGGGCATTGTCGGCCATGGGTGTCTTAGGAAGTATTGATGAGGGGGTTGTAGGGGTTAGTTATCCCTTTTTAGAAGTTCCCGTTTTATGGATAATAGTTGCCGTTATTCTGGCCAACACTGTTCTAATATCATTCGCAACGCTCCTAAGTAACTGGATAAAGAATTTAAGTAGAAAATCCCCATCCATTCTTTCCGGCATAATTCTATAATTTTAGGAATATTGAAGTTTTTAGAGTTAACTTTTAGAATTTAAAAGCGCTCAATTATGTAGGATTCTTGTTAGCAAAGCTTTACGCAGTATTTCGTTTATTTGTGAGTTGTTAAAATTATTGTTGCTACCACTGCAAGAGTTGCTCCAAACGCGAAGGATGCGCTGGTGGAAATCGACGCCCATAAAATTCCTGCGGTAACGCTTGACGTGAAATCTCCTATTCCGTTAACGGTACTGAGCAAACCGAAGCCTGTTCCTCTTATGTTTTCAGGAAGCAGTTCAGCAGCGTATGATCTTTCAGTCGCATCTATTGCACCTGTTTCTACGCCAGCTAGGAGGAAAAGGAAGACATAAATCCAGACGTTTGACGGTGCTAGAATGAAGCCTATGCAGTATATACTGAAAATTAGATATCCCAACGCTAACAGATTTCTTTTGCTAAATCTGTCGCCTAACGCGCCAAATATGTAGGCGAAAACCGCGGCTCCCACATTGAGCAACATGTAAAGGAGTGCGCTGACGCTACTGGCAACCATAACTCCCAGGCTTGGCGTTAAGGCTTCTGTAGCCTTTAACACGAGGAATGTGTTGGCGAAATTTCCAACGCCAAATATACCTACAGCCAAAAGATAATGTTTGAATGTGTCCGGCATCCCTCTTATATCGCCTAATAGCTTTCGCTTTTCTGTTTTTTTGCCTACAAACCTTTTCCTTCGTAAAAAGCGCAAACACCAGTATCGCTAGGATGCCTGGCAAAAGTGCAGTTAGGAAGACGTTTCTGAATCCTATGATGGGTAGTAGAATGAAAGCTATGCTGGGGCCAATTATGGCGCCTAAAGTATCCATCATGTGATGGAAGCCGAAAGCGTGACCGTAATTTTCAGGCTCAACCGAGTCGGCCAGAAGAGCGTCTCTAGGAGGCTCCCTTAAGCCTCTTCCAATCCATCCAACGGTTCTATAAAATAACACTTGAAGGGCATTATGTGCGAAGGCAAAGAAAGATATGAATATTCCCGTAAGCGTGTAACCCAACGTTGCAAGGGGTTTTCTTCTACCCAATTTGTCACTAAGCCAGCCTGAATACGTCTTAACAAAGCTTGAGGAGAAGTCTGCCAAACCCTCTATTAAGCCCAATATTTCGGCTGAACCATGCAATTCTATTGTTAAGAACTGTGCTAGAATAGAAGTGGCCATTTCATGGCTTGCGTCGCTGAATAGGCTTGTGAAGCCCATTGCAGCTACGTTTCTATTTAACCATCTTCCACCTTTTTGATTATCCAATCCGTTCTTCAATTTTAACAGCCTTCTCAACTTCAATAACTTCAAAATCGAAGGAGGAGCTTTCTTAAATCCTTTATCACCGTGTTTACAGCCTCTCCAACCGAGTGCTCTCTCAGCGACTACCCCTAACAAATAACTCTTAAGAAATCTCCACCTAAATTTTAAAGATCCAAGACATATTATAGCCCACCATTATGCTTTATCCACTTTCCAGCTTCAACTTTCGAATTTACTATTTCAAGCATCTCCATGAGCTTAAGACCCTTCTACTGTTTGAGACAATCAAACAGTAGAAGAGCGGAAGTATAGGCTGAGGGAGAATTTTCAGCAAAGATTTATGACTACGTAGGCGAGATTATAGAAGCCTTAGTCTTCAGGCTTGAAGACGGTAGCGTCTAAAAGCCACTTTCAATGAACACCGACGACATGCTTTTAGGAGCTGTCATGCATATGGTGGCTTGAATTATGTAGTTGCGTGTTAACGTAAACCCTTTGCCCTAAGATAAAGTGGAGAGATAATGTACATTTTTGTTCATAAATGTTTAAATACGCCTCTTATGAATCAAGTGGAAAAGAGGTGTACCAACATGGGGATTGCTTTTAACTTATCAACTTCCGATAAACCCTGCTTCGTCAAACTCGACTTTAAGCTGTCGCCTGTTGAATTCTTCTGTAGAATCGTAGAATCATGCGAATACGCGTATGTTCTGGAATCTGTTGAAGGCCCTGAGAAGCTGACTGAATACTCCTTTGTAGGTTTTGATCCATGTATAGCGATGACTGTGAAGGACGGACTGGCTGAAGTTCAAGATAGAGTAAATGGTTGCAAAAATATGTACAGGATACGGGATCCCCTCCCGTTGATTAGAAGCCTTGTTAAGGGACGACGTGAGGTTTTCCCTCCAAGGTTTGTCGGTGGAGCTGTGGGATACATTTCCTACGATGCCGTCAGGTATTGGGAGCGCTTACCTGAAAAGACGCTTGACGACTTCAAGTTTCCAGACGTGGAGCTGGCTATTTACAACGATGGATTACTGTTTGACCATAAGAGGGGGGAGGTCTACTATTACTATTACGGAGTTAACAGAACTAACATGGTTGAGGAGCTTGTTAAAACGGAGCCGCAACATGAACCCTTAAGCTTCTCCAATTTAAGAACGAATGTTGAAAGAAAACAGTTTGAGGAAGCTATTGCCAGATCTAAAGAGTACATCGCTTCAGGGGATATTTTCCAAGTTGTGCTTTCAAGACGGATTGAATTCAACTTTGATGGAAGTTTAATGCCCTTCTACATGGCCTTGAGGAGAATTAACCCGTCGCCATACATGTATTTCCTGAAGATGGGAAGCCGCCAGATTGTTGGATCAAGTCCCGAAATGCTCTTAAGGGTTGAAAACGGGATTATTGAGACTTTCCCTATAGCTGGGACAAGACCACGTGTTCCCAAAGACCCCACAATGGACTTGACTTTAGCCGAGGAGCTTGTAAAAGATCCTAAAGAATGCGCTGAACACGCCATGCTCGTTGACTTAGCTAGAAACGATATTGGAAAAGTTTGTGAGTATGGTTCAGTTCGCGTTCCAGAATTCATGAAGGTCTACAGGTACAGCCATGTCCAACACATGGTTTCAAGAGTTATAGGTAAGCTTAAGAGTGGTTTAAGCTGTTATGACGCTTTAAAAGCTGTTTTCCCCGCTGGAACAGTTACAGGTGCACCTAAAGTCAGAGCCATGGAAATAATTGAAGAGCTTGAACCTGTTCGAAGAGGGCCTTATGCTGGTGCTGTGGGCTATTTCTCATTTAATGGCAATGCTGACTTTGCTATAACCATCAGAACACTCATGGCTTCCGGAAAGCAGGCTTACATTCAAGTTGGGGCAGGAGTAGTCGCTGATTCGGTTCCTGAGAGGGAGTGGTTTGAAACAGAGCATAAGGCTTCAGCCCTTCTTGAAGCACTTCAAAAAGCCTCGGAGGGTGAGCCTTGAAAGTTCTCATAATTGACAATTACGACTCCTTCGTTTACAATTTAGCCCAATATGTTGGAGAGCTTGGAGCTGAACCGTTAGTTTACAGAAACAACAAGATTACACTTAAAAAGGCTGTTGAACTTAACCCCGACAGAATCATTATTTCACCGGGACCGGGTAGCCCCTCCCAACCTAGGTATTTCGGAGTTTGCCCACAGATCATTAGGCATTTAAGCCCAAAAGTGTCCACATTAGGAGTCTGCTTAGGCCACCAGGGGGTTGTCTGGGTTTTTGGAGGCAAAATTGTTAGAGCTGGCAAAATTATGCATGGGAAAGCAAGTCTTATACGACACGACTGTAAAGGCGTCTTTAAAGGCGTTGAAAACCCCCTACAGGTCGCCAGATATCATTCGCTTGTGGCAGAGAAAGCAAGTCTACCAAGATGCCTTACTATAACTGCGTTTTCATTAGACGATGGCGAAATCATGGGAGTACGCCACGTGGAATATCCCATTGAAGGATTACAGTTTCACCCAGAATCCATTCTAACGCGTTGTGGCAAACAAATAATTAAGAACTTTCTAGACGGATGGTGAAAGAGTGATCCGTGAAGTCATAGCAAAGCTTGTGGAAAGGAGAAATCTCACGCATGATGAGGCTTTCGAATCTATGGTTGAAATCATGACTGGTCAGGCTTCTCCGGCACAGATAGCGGCTTTCCTAATAGCCTTGAGGATGAAGGGTGAAACCGTGGAGGAGATTACGGCCTTCGCTAAGGCCATGAGAAGTCTGTGCTACACTATACGGCCAAATGTCAACGGGCGTCTCGTGGACACTTGTGGAACGGGAGGGGACAAAATTAAAACGTTTAATGTTAGCACCGCAACAGCCTTCATCGCCGCCGGAGCCGGAGTGCACGTAGCGAAGCATGGAAACCGTTCGGTGACAAGTAAAAGTGGAAGCGCTGACGTCCTTGAACGTTTAGGGCTAAACCTAGAGATGCCTCCTGAAGCTGTGAAGATAGCTATAGAGCAGATAGGTATAGGATTCATGTTTGCCCCATCCTTCCATCCAGCCATGAAGTACGCGGCGGTTCCTAGGAGGGAGATAGGTGTAAGAACCGTGTTCAACCTTTTAGGCCCCTTAACAAACCCTGCTTCCGTGGACGCCCAGATTTTAGGGGTATATGAAGCTGAGCTTGTGGAGAAAATAGCCCGTGTTCTAGGAAAGTTAGGTTTAAAGGAGGCCATGGTCGTCCATGGCTTAGATGGGCTTGACGAAATCTCAACGGTGGGTAAAACTCTTATAGCGTGGCTTAGAGATGGAGAAGTCAAAACTTTTGAAGTTTCTCCTGAGGATTTCGGTATTGAAAGATCCAGCTTGGATAGTATACTCTGTTGGGGTGTTGAAGAAAGCGCTGAGATAATCTTCCAAGTGCTTTACGGATGTCTTGAAAGAAAAAACCCGAAGAGGTGTCTTGCGGCAGTAAACGCGGCTGCAGCTCTCATTGTTGGCGGAAAAGCCGACGACTTCTCCTATGGCCTTGAGCTTGCGCAAGAATCCATCGAAAATGGTTCAGCCTACAAAAAGCTCAAGCAACTTGTCAATTTCTACGAGGGCAATAAGCCTGAAAAGCTTGAGGAGTTGGAGGCTAAATATGGTTGACTTCATGGAAACTCTCATTAAGGAAGCCTTTGAAAGAGTAAAGAGCGGATATTACAAGGCAAACCAACGCCTAAACTTTCAAAGGTTAAGCCTTAAAGAAGCAATAGTTAACTGCCAGCATGCTCCAGTGATAGCGGAAATAAAGCCTTTCTCACCTTCCCGTGGTCTTCTAAGGCGCATAACAAGCCTGGAGAAAGTAGCGAAGGCTATGGAGGCTGGCGGAGCCGTGGGCGTTTCGGTTTTAACTGAGCCTAAAAGGTTTGGGGGATCCCTTCAAACCGTATCCCAAGTAAAAGAAAGCGTCAGCATACCTGTACTGATGAAGGATGTTATCGTTGACTATGTTCAAATTGAAGCGGCTGCCAATATAGGAGCCGACGCTGTGCTCTTAATATATGGTGTTGTTGCAGGTAGGATTGACGAGCTCATAAGGTTTGCCCACAACCTCAGCCTTGAAGTTCTCCTCGAAACTCACACGGTTGAAGAATTTAAGGCTGCTTTGGAAACGGAAGCCGACATGGTTGGTGTGAACAACAGAGATCTTAAAACAATGAAGGTGGACTTGCACGTTACAGCCAGAATACTGGCTGAGGTAGGTTCGACTGACAGGATAGTGGTGAGTGAAAGCGGCATAGAAACAGCTGACCACGTTAGGTTTCTCAGGAAATGTGGCGCTCACGCGTTTCTAGTCGGTTCCTCTATAATGCTCGCCGATGATGTTGAAGAAAAGGTTAGGGAGCTCGTGATGGCTTTATGAGAAGAGTTGGGGTAAAAATTTGTAAGATAACCCGTATGGAAGATTTAAAAGCCACCTGCAAGGCTAGTGCTGACTGGTGAGTTGGATTTGAAGGGAAGGTTTGGCATTTTCGGCGGAATGTACGTCAGCGAAGTTTTAGTGCATGCACTCCTTGAGCTTGAAGAGGCTTTCGAGCGAATATATCCAACCCAAGAATTCCAGAAAGAATTTCATGGTCTGCTCATAGATTATGGAGGCAGGCCTACGCCACTTTATTACGCCAGAAACTTTAGTAGATACGTGGGGTTTAAGGTTTACCTTAAACGGGAGGATTTGCTCTGCGGCGGGTCCCATAAACTCAACAACGCCATAGGTCAGGCACTTTTAGCCAAGAAAATGGGCAAAAAACGCTTAATAACCGAGACGGCTGCAGGTCAACATGGCCTTGCTACGGTCATGGCTGGCAACATCTGCGGCCTAAGAACCGAAATATTCATGGGCGTCAAGGACATTGAAAGACAAGCTTCCAATGTGAAGAAAATGCAACTTTTAGGGGCGAAGATCAAGCCGGTTAAGACTGGAGCGGGGGTTCTCAAAGACGCTGTTTCAGAAACCCTTCGAGAATGGGCTACTTGCTCCAGAACAACCCATTACCTAATGGGCTCGACGATTGGGCCCCATCCCTTTCCAACTATAGTGGCAACTTTTCAAAGCGTTATAGGAATGGAGCTTAAAAAACAAATTTTAGAGAAGGAGGGGAGGTTGCCGGATGCCATAGTTGCATGTGGGAGTGGCGGAAGCAACGCCCTTGGCGCTTTCAAACCTTTCATCGAGGAGGAAAGTGTTAGGCTTTACTTTGTAGAGGGAGGTGGGGAAAGCTTGGATGCAGATAACTGTGCCGCAGCCTTTCAGCTTGGAAGCCCAGGTGTTCTCCACGGAAGCCTCATGCAGGTTATGCAGGATGAACATGGTCAAATAAGGCCTTCAAAAACCCGTGCAGCAGGCTTAAACTACCCTGGTAGGGGCCCTGAAATCTCCTGGCTCTGCAAGATTGGCAGGGTTAAACCCTGCTACGCCTTTGACCACGAAGTTTTCGAAGCCGTGAAGGTTATGGCGAAAACCGAGGGGCTCATACCGGCACTGGAGACAGCTCACGCCATAGCATATGTCTTAAACCATAAAGAGGAGTTCAGCAGAGACGATATTGTGGTGATAAACTTTTCCGGGAGAGGTGACAAGGATTTAGATACCATTTTGAGGTATTTCTATGAGCCTCGAAAGTAAATTTGAGGATTTAAAGAAGCGTAGGGAAGGAGCCCACATGGCTCACGTTTACTACGGCGACCCAAATGAGGAATTTTCACTTAAACTCATTAAAACCCTTGCGGAGAACGGCGCCGATATAATCGAGTTCGGAATCCCCTTTTCCGACCCTATAGCTGACGGAGCCGTGTTCCAAGAAGCATGTCAAAGAGCTTTAAGTGGAGGCATAACTCCTACAAAATGTATTGACGGAATTAAGAGGCTTAGAGCCGAAGGCTTAGAAATCCCCATAGTAGTAACCACGTACTTCAACATTCCCTATGTTATGGGATTCGAAGAGTTTTTAAACATGGTTAGAAACGCAGGTGCTCAGGGTGTTCTATTCCCAGACCTCCCACTGGAAGAGGCTAAGCCGTTAAAGAGTCTTATTGCTAAGGCGAGGTTAAACTTGATCCTACAGGTAGCTCCTACAACGTCTCCCGAAAGACTTAAACAAATTTTGGAAGAGGCTTCAGGCTTTATCTACCTTATAAGCGTTGAAGGCGTAACTGGTGCGAAGCTGAAGGCTCAAAGCCTAACTGTTAGACTTATAAAGACGATCAAGAAACTGAGCACTATTCCTATAATGGTTGGTTTCGGTGTTTCGAAAAAAGAGCATGCTGAAACCCTAGTAGCTGCAGGAGCAGACGGCGTTGTTGTTGGAAGTGCCTACGCGCGAATATACTCGAAAAACCTGAAGGATCCATTTCAAACGCTGGATGAAGTAGCTAAGCTTGCTCGGGAAATAAAAAGCGGTTGCGTGGAGGGATATAGAAAAAGAATCACAAATTACCGTGAAGTTTTTCAATGAAAGCATAGTTTCCAGTGTGGTAACAGGCACAACAGCCCTTTGAATAAGCTTCCCAACAGCTTTAGCTTCAGCCTCTGTGGTGCTAAATTTGACGTCGAGATGCCCTAGAAAACCTGAGAAGAAAATCCTTAACAGGATAAATGTAGTGCTGGGGATTAGATTATCACCTCGTTCGAATCCTTAAATGACTATGAAGTTAATTCAACCAGAGTAGATTTAACTAGGGGCTGCTGTGCTCTTGCGATTTCTAACTCAGAGAATATCTAGAATTTAGTGTTAAGTAATTTAGCAAGTTCTAAGGAAACTTTCAACCTTATTTTGTGAAACGTTAGCTAGCACAGTTGTTAAATTGGTAAGAAGTTCTCATTGGAGGATTTACTATTTAATTTCAAAAATGCGGATATAAACTCGTAACCGAACATAACATAATTAAGCTCGAAATTTTGACTTGATTTAAGTTAGTCCCAACTTTTCGTAAATTTCTTCCTCAAAGCAGACCTCATATCCCCTTTGTAAAGCTCTGTTTCTAAAGAGTTTATCGTCTGTTGCTATTAAGTCCGGCTTAACTTCATCAGCAACTACTAATGTTAAAGCATCAAATGCGGATATGCAGACATCCTTTACTTTCTCTAAAGTCTTATCAATCTCTTCTTTGCCTATTGTTACAACGTCCACACTTAGAGCCCCGACCGCTATCTCTAGATTTTCAAGTACTCTCTGTCTTGTTCTTTCATCAAGCACAATTCTTTCTCTATCAATTCTTCCAAATATCTTGTTCTCTTCAGATTTTAATAAAACAGAGAGTGCTTCAGCGAGTATGGCGTCGTGAATTACAATCTTAACCTTGCCTTGAGCTATCAAGTCAATGAGCCTATGATAGTATTTTGACTTAGAAACTAATCTTAAAAGAGGTTTGTATCTAAGATTAGAAGCTTCATTCATGCTTACTCTCTTCTATTACCTTCTCTATGTATGGGCTTAGCTCCTCCAGCTCCCTCATAGCCTCCTCTACCCTTTCCTTCGAATATTTGGGGAACTTCCTAACCCTTACCAAGTTTTTGTTTATCAGCCTCTCCTCTATTTCGTACTCCAATCCGACCACTAAGAATTTATTTAGACTAGGGGTATTTAAATCTACAATAATTCTAGTTCTAGTGCCGATAAAACCAATTTTAAGGGCTCGATGGAAAATGGTTACGTGTACGCAGACTTTCCGTAATTATTTCGGCATTTAAGGAATCTTCCCACATTGATGGAATTCTTTATGAAAAAGGCTTAACTTCTTTGCATGGAAAATTACGAAAAGATAAGGAGTTTAAATCAAGGGTTAGAAAAAGCTATTAAAATTTGGGGAGAGAAGAATTAAGTAAGGTGAATTAGCTTCACCGTGCAAAAACTAAGCAGAGATTTTAGCGACTTTAGTTGAAAAAGAGCTCAATTCTAGCTATTTCTGCGCTTTGAATGTGGCGCCGGGAGTGGGATTTGAACCCACGAGGGCCCGGAGGGCCCACAGGCTCTCCAGGCCTGCGCCTTAGTCCGCTCGGCCATCCCGGCTTTAAGGCATCTAATTAGATAGAGGAGACAACGTGATTTTTTAATGTTTCTAAGTCCTCAGTTGAATTTTAACCTCATCTAGCCCGTAGGGTACGAAATTGTAACCGTCAATCCAGTTTAGTTCATCTTGAAAGCTATACGGCCCTACTGCTGTGAGCTCTCCGGCTTTATGATGGTGGGGTCCTAGGAGGTTTCTAAGAGTGTTTGTGAGTTTTATTTCAAGTTTATTCTGTCCAGGTTTTACGAAGTCTGTTATTTCTATTTCATAGGGTTTTAAGAATACGTGTCCGGCAATGTGATCATTTACTTTAATCTCTACAACGGTCGCATGTAATCCACCTAGAACTAAGAATACTCTACCTTGAGGTTCTCTTTCAAGGTTGAAGCTACATTCTACCGATATTTCCCCGGCATAGAATGGATAACCTTGCCTTGTAAGATCTCCTCCCATGTAGGAGCCTTTTTCTTCAACTATTTTAAACTCTCGGTTTTCGATATTTTCAACCGCGAACTCACCCACTATGTATATGGATTCTATTTCGGTTTCAAGCTCGTGCGCATCCGTACCTGAAACCATGTATTTTGTAAAAAGCTTCACACCTTCAAGTTCAACCATGTTAAGTCCATTCTTAATAAGCCCTTTAATTGGGATGCGTTTAAAGCTTGTATCAATCCACCAGCCGTATTCAGGCTTATAGGAGACTTCGAAACCGTTAACCTTAATCTTAAATTTATCCGGGCTTTCTAAAACAAGCCAGATTTCTCTATTCAGGTCATTTAAGTCGACTGTAAACTCGTACCTTACCGTAAATCGCCTCCCATAGCCAAGTCTCTCTATAATCCTTTGAGCTTTCCAAGTTGGAATTTTAGCAGTCCATGAATCATCAATCTTCAATCTACAATAGTCTAAAGTTAACGCGTTCAATGCTACTCTTGAAATCTTCCAAGGCTTTTCAACGGCCACCTCCTCTACGACATTAAACGGTTTAAATTTGATTGTTTCAGGTTTCTGCGTTTCATCTAAGACGAGCAGTTTAGAGCCTACGGGTGGAAGTAGGACTCTACTGTAGACGTATTCGCCTCTGGCCTCCTGATTTACAGTCTTAGAATCTCCAGTGAATGGATCATACTCCTCAAGCTTACCGCTACCGAGTAAACCGACTTCAAGATTCACCTCCTGCGTTCTACTAAGATTGGCTAGGAAAAGTATTTGCTGAGAGCCGTCTCTCCTCAAATGATACCACACGTTGGAGGCGTCGTTCTTTGAACATTTGATTAGAACCCTCCTCTTAACCTTCTCATTTAGGATATTGACGGCTTCATATACGTCTTTAACTTTAACAGCCATGTTTAAAACCGCCTCAATCCTACTAGACGGTTTACAATCAACCATTTTAGGTGTTGGCTCAATTGCTATGAGAAGCCCATCATTAGCTACGTAATTCTCTAGAAGTTTAACGGTGGATTCTGCAAGCGTTAAGCTGGGCGGTATGATGACCGCCTTATAACGGCATCTTCCAACTATGAAGAAGGGCCCGTCCACTTTACTGTATTTAGCTATTATGAATTCATCTCCAAGTTCAAAGTCCCAGTGTTTTTCAAGAAGGGTTCTAAAGGTTTTCTCAAAATCTCTATGCAAATTCTCAACCTTTGATGTATCTAAGGGGGTGAACATAGCCCAGCCGCTTCCAATAGGATGCAATATCAATACGTCGGCGATTCTAACACCCCTCGATAGAGCATAGCTGAGTCTTGCAAAGTAGGATTCTATGAGGCTGTTAAACTTCCACCAAGGCTGTTGGTAGAATATGTTAGGTGGATAGTCTCTCTTACGTCTACCCCTCATGGAGTATAGCGATAGGTGATGATTTAGGAAGTTAACGCCTAATACGTACTCCCAATCACCTATCCACTTTCTATCTTCAAAGGATAGATTTTGACCGCTACATCCATAGGTTTCCGAGAGAACCCTCTCTCTGCCGAGCTGATTAGCCACACTTGCGACCTGTTTAACTGTTAAAACCTCATCTATATCCCTACGTAAATGGTCTATACCAGGCATATGCATGTACTCATAGTGGGGCATAACCGCTCCAACAACCCTTATCTGGCTTGTAAGAGATTCTTCTGAAAGGTAGTGCCCAGTATACTTTAAACCATGCCTATCACACCACTCATAGATCTGCTTACTATAGCTTTCAACGAAAAGCTCTGTTAAAGTCCTCCAGAAGTCGTATCTAACTTTATTGTAATCGCCTACGTCGAAGAATAAGCTTGGTAGATGATCCGTAATATCATATCCACATCTAGATTTGAAGAATTCTGGAAACTTAGCCGTCCAAGGTACCGCCGGGTAGTTTAAAGATTCATGTCCAGATAGATAGTTGGGCTCGTCTGTGAATATGCCTGGTATCGTATTGCCAAACCATTTCCTAAAACGCTGATAGTACTTTTCATGAGTAGACTCTATGAATTTTCTAACAGCATCCGGGTTCAGTACGTCCATGTAGGAGAAGCCGTCGAACCATTTACTTCCAATTGGAGCTGACCAGACGTAGAAGTGTATGTAGCTTTTACCAGTTTTAGGCGTTTCGCCCATTTCAACAACTCTCAAATTCACCGGTTTACCGTCTGCAAAATCGCATTCGAAGACTTTCAGAAGCTCAGGGGATCTTATTATAACCCCACTAACCATCATAGCTAATGCTTTAACCCTATAGTCTAGGCTTGAAGCTGGAACAACGCCTCCGGCGAAGCCGCTGGGCCACTTATCTTCATCGTAAAGCCAAGCATACATGCCTCTCTTCTCAGCCTCCCTCACACATACCTCGATCATATTAAGCCATTCTTCACTCATGTAGGGAGTTACAAGCCCCTCCCTAGCGTGGAGGAAGAAGCCTCCAAACCACCCATCATCCATCAAACCTATTTGTCTAGAAAGCTCTAAGCCTTCAAGTTTATCGTTTAAAGACCAGAAAGGTACCCCTCTAAACTCCTTACCCGGTTTTCTGAAGATACGCTTGTCCAATTTAAGACGCCAGTAAGAAGTATGATGTAGAAGGGTATAAAGGGTTTAAGATAGTATTCACGAACTAAAAATGGAACAATCATCTACGGCTCAGCTCTTTAAGCCTCTGAGGGAGATAATTGCTGACTATAAATGTTAAGCCGTATCTGCTAAAAGCCTCCTGCTCAGACTTTCTCTTAATTTTCTGAAATGTAGCTATCTCCTTTTGCCATAAATCGTCCTTATACCTAGGATCTTTCTTAAGCTCTTCAAGCCGTTTAAGGTCTACTTTAGTCAATGGGTCGCTTGGAAGTTTATACTTCACTATATCTGAAGCGTACACACCGGCCCATAAAGCATCTGGCGTTGCAAGTTCAGGTATATGTCCAGCTCTAGCGGAGCCTGAAAGTATGACTTGAGCAATGTGCATACCCCAAGGGTCTCCATCTACAAAGACGTAGACTGGTAGATTGAGCTCTAAATTCAACCTCCTTATCAAACGCCTAGTTGCTCTAGGAGGTTGACCAGCCGTATGTATAAGTATTGCTTTAAACTTTTTATGCACCTTCTCCTCGATGAACCTTGTAAACATAGCTCCCTTCTCAACAACTATAACTTTGTCCGCTTCACAGTGAATGAAGTCTGCGCTCGTAAGAGTTGGACCAATTACCAACCCGTCGGGGTGCATTGTAAGGTTTACTCTAACCCCCTTATACTCTCTAACCGTATACTCTATGGTTAAATCGCCGAATATGGCAGACCTCTCTTCTGGAAATATGTTGAATTCCTCCCTAGGTACACCTAAAACGGTTTCAAGCTCTGTAATCACCTCATCGCTTTCCTGCTGATCATTGAAATCTATACCATCTGCTTGAGCCATGTAGTATATGTCTCTGAGAGTCGAAGTCTTATCCATGGTGCAGAGCGTGTTGGCCGTGTATGCGACCCATAGGAGCTGGGTTAACGGTCTCAAGTGTCTAATGTTCTTAGCGCTCCTCACGAAGAAACGGTCTCCGAGTACAAACTGTCTAAGCTTAGGATCATATATTATGTTTTTAGTTGAACGGCTTGGAATTTTAAGATATGGAAATTCTCCGGCTTCAAGCTTACGGTAGATGTCTTCACCCAGCTTCCGAAACTTCTCAATAACTATCTTTTTCCTTTCCTCCCCTCTTAAAGGCTTAAGTTTCCGTTCTACGGTTTTAGATTTACTAGATTTGCTTTTGAAATCTGAAAGCTTAATCGGATTTTTAACGGTTTTGCTACGCTTTCTCATATCTCCTCACCTCTATAGTAGGAGGTTTTTCAAGCTTCTCCTCAACGCTCTCCTCTTTCTCCACTAGGTTAAGCTTAGCGATTTTCGAAAGAAGTGGCTTCAAATCTGGAGGCTTTTTCCTACCGCTTAGCTTAGTACTGAATAGTGCTAGCTTATTCAGGTATTTGCTGAAGGTTTCTAGACGTGTCCGCTCTATTTGGACGCGCTTTTTCCTAGATAGGTAGAGCATGAGCTGCCGGGCCACTATTCTAACACCGTTAAGTATTTCATGTTCGATTTCAGGCCTATCTGCTATAAACTCTTTACCAACCGTCTTATAGGGGATTTTTGTTGAGCATATGTGAACTATAACGGCTATAGGGTCTACCGTTACATCAACCTTATACCTACTCCAATCTATCATCCCGTTTACGACTTTCCAGCTTACATCGCTAGTCTCATCGTATAGAAGGGGTATTTTATTACTAAACCTGTATAAGGTTATACCGGGTTTAAGTACGCTTCCACCGTAGGCTATGCCGACTTCAACTATAAACGGATACCCTGAGTATGAAGAGGGCTTCCTCTGAATAACCGCCACAAATTCCGGTTTAAGCTCTTTCTCTATACCGGCTTTAAGCAACCTCTCACCTAAAGGCGAGAGGCATGACGCATCTGGTGGTAGAAAGCCTTTGAAGTTTTTCATGTGGTCTACGAGTTTAACTATATCATCCTGACTCAGCTTCTTAGGATTCATATCGGGGTTTAAAGAGGCTTCGCTGAGGAACTTATAAGCTGTAGCTCTTCCAACCCTATGGAAGTGCTCCGTCATGAATTCAAGCAGGGATTTAGCCTTAGTATCTGCTATAATCCTCTTCAATGCTTCAACATCTACACCATACGGGTGTGGAAGAGTTTCCTTGGGAGCCGGAGGCATCTCATTAACGCCCCTCTCAAATAAATACAGGTAACCTCTAGGGTCGACGAAGGTTATTTCCGCATACGGGTTTACCATGGCCGTCTGTTTAAGATACTCCACTATTCTAGACGAAGACCTGTAGTAATCCCCTTCTGTGTAGAATTCTACGAGAGTCCCCCTCCAATTGTTCACATTTTCATAGTTTTTTCTACTCAATATTTTGGGCTCATTCTTCCGAATGTCTATGTTAAGCACATACTCATATATGTGTGAGCCGCCTGTACTCGATACCACTCTAACAGACTTATTGGTGGTTATCTGACCGTAAAGTATCGCCATTTTCCCTCCTAAGCCGAAGGCTCCACGCGTCTGTTTAAGCTTATACTTTGAACCGTAAAGTACTTTGCCGAATGCTAGGGGGATATTATGCTCCGGGACTCCAGACCCATTATCTAAAACTTTAATCTTAAATACCGCAGCTCCGTCGAGAGGCCCGCTCACATACGTAAGCCTTATGTATATACTCGGTAGAACCCCAATCGATTCGCATGCATCTAGAGAATTTTCAACAAGTTCCCTTACGGTGCTGTATAATGCTCTAGCTGGGTTTGTGAAGCCAGCGATGTCTCTATTCCTATAGAAGAAGTCTGCTGGACTTATCTCTTGAAATTCAACCATGTTTAAGCCTCCTCTTCAATTCTCCATAGAAGCGGCTCATAGTCTAGTTGGGGTTGTATAACCACAGTAAATGCCACTAGATAAACCTTTTAACATGATACGTATCATTACTTTAACATAAAAACGTTATATTTTCAAAATAGTAGTAATATGCCACCACCATACGTTTTGGGAATGTTAAGACATATATAGGGAAGACGCATCAACATATTGTGACTATGAATTTGAAATTCAAAGTCGGACTCCTGATCGTAGTAATGTTGGGGTTAATAGTGTCCTCAGCTTCTTTTGAAGAAGAGGAGCCGTTTGTTCCATGGTTTAGCTCAACATCCGAAGAATATGTAACCCTCAGAATCGATGTCACACCGGGTGGTCTTACGCTCCCCCCTCCCGGTGTTTATACTGTGAAGCGGGGAACAACTGTGACTCTTCAAGTCGCAGACGTCTACAACGGTTTTGAGTTCGACCATTGGCATATAAACTTCGTAAACTACAGCTCATCACCATTTACGACTTTAACGCTTGAAGGAGATGCAAACGTTACAGCGGTCTTCGTAGAAGCTCCCGCATCTTGGGAGGCTGGTTACCTAATCGTAGATTTAGCATTCTACGACAATCCTACGCTAGCTCCAAAGGGATCCGTAACAATTTGGGAGATTGGTTTAACCGAGGCTTTGGTAGAAGTTCCAATAGCTCCAAATCAATGGCATTCCCAAGCCGTGTTTGCAGGCGTTAGGGTTGGAAAAACGTATACGGTTGTCGTGGTGCTTGAAAACGGTATAAAGGGGGTTTACATAAACTACTGGACAGTGTATTCTAAAGTAGATTATATGCACTGGGGTTTCATAACCAGCCGTATGAAGATGATGAGGGCTGAAGGAGAGTACATCTACATAGAAGATTAGCGCTTCTCAAACTCACAGCCTAATCAATTATTGTCCTCGTGAAAACAGCTCTATGCCTTATTTTTAAATCTCTACGTAAATAGAAAGTTATGACGTTTATCTACAAATTTAAATCTCCCCTCGATTTAAACTAGAAGCGGCCTTATGCTCAAAGTCTTCAAAGTCGTGGGGATTGAAAATCATCGATAAGTCATGCGGATTAACTTGACTCCTGCGAAAGGCTCTAATTTATGTAAGATTATTTTTAAGCACAGCATTTACTCTAATTGAAGGGGGTTGTTTTGATAGTAGATTCTCACGTCCATTTAAAACATGGCGACGTTAATAGAACCGAATATAGTCCTGAAGTGATAGTCTATACCATGGACGCCGTCGGTATAGACATTTCCGTGGTTTTCGCAATGAGCACTTCAACTAAGCGTTCAATAGAGATGGCTCTTGAAGCATGTAGAAAGTTTCCAAATAGATTAATACCTTACGTTTACGCTATTCCAAGTTTTGAGAAAGCCGTCAATGATGAAATTATGGACGCCGTGGTGAATCTCGGATTTAAAGGAATTAAAGTTCACGCTGGAGAATATACAATAGCCGAATACGTTATAGACCCCGTTATAGAATTGGCTGAAAAGCTTGAAGTACCCTGTCTGATAGATTGCGTAGGAAGGTATTCAGATGTCAAACGTATGGCTGAAAAGTTTCCAAAAGCCAAGATAATAGTTGCACACTTCGGAAAGTACCTATCTACGGATGAGAAACTCATAGACCAGTTTATAAACTTGGCATCTATGCATGAGAACATATATTTAGATACGAGTGGGGTTTTACTAACTCATAAAATAAAAGAGGCTGTTCAAAAAGTGGGTTCAAATCGGATAATATTCGGTACCGATGGACCGCATGAGGAACCGGATACTGTAAGCTTCGCGAAGAGAGAACTTGAAAAAATAAAAGCTTTAAAGTTGAATCCAGTAGATGAGGAGAATATCTTGGGGAAAAACATACTTAGAATATTGAAAATCTAGGTTTTCGGCTCTTCGCCCGGTTTCTTCCAAATATCTATTTCAAGTCTTTTAATTCTCCTACGCTCTCTAATAAGATGTTTATAGACCGTGCTATGTTGACGGCCATCTATGAGCATTTGAATGGCTTCTTTAGCGAGTTCAAACCAAGGGCTTTTACCGATTAAAGCAACCGTATTGCCATAAACGGATATATATACGCCTGTAAGCTCCTCTATCATCTTTCTAGCCTTACCCTCACGCCCTATTATCCTACCCTGAATCCTTCTAACAGCATTCTCATTCAAACCATAATCGTTTCGAAGATCTAAAATCTCAAACATTGTATCCTCCTCTAAAAGTCTAAACGCTCTCTCGGGGCTGAAACCGCGGCCTATGGCTAAAACTACATTCTTAGCCACAAGTGGACTTAAAACGTCTCCATTATCGACAGGTGATATCTCTACATCACCCGATGAGCTATCTATGTTAAGTTTAACGTGACACTTCTCTTCAATAGCACGTTTAACTTCACCCTTAGTTCCTATCAAAACGCCAACCCTATTGATCGGAATCCTCACCCTGAAAACGCTCATAGCTCTTAACACTCCCTCTTTAAGAGAGAAAACTCAAAGCTTTATACCTTTCCCATAAACATTGGATAGTTGACCGCTCAGAGCCGCTGACGAATTCTTCTCATATTCGGTGAGGCTTTTGAAAACTTCATCTAGTAAATGGGGGCAAGGTCTTATACGTGTACATAGGCTAACCTTATTAGGAGAATTTCGTAAATTAACTTTAGAGATGGCTGAAAAGCCCCTTAAATTAAGGGAAGTTTTAGAGGTTTTCTATCCGGCTGAGAGGTGGCTGATTCTGAAAAAGCTTAGAGCGGAAGCTATTAAGTTGCTTGAAGCCTTAGAAAGCTTTAACATCAAGGGGTTTGTTCATGGGAGTGTAGCTAGAGGAGACGTTGATGAGGATAGTGACGTTGACGTCGTTATCCTTCAACCTATTCCAAGCCATGTTGTAGAAACATGTCTACTGGTTAGAGGTTTCAACATCTTCAGTAGGGTTTTAACACAGGCAACTCCAAGTAATACTCCCAAGGCCCATATATACTTGGACTCTCGAGAGAAGATATCTGTAACGTTTCCACTTCTGAGTTTCAGAACTAGGGAGCTTGAATTCTACAAATTCGGCGGTATAATAGGGCTTAATGAATTGAAGGAGGATTTAAGGGTGCCGGGATGTACTAAAAGACTTACGTTTATCAAGCCTACAGCTTATGGGCATCTTGAATATCCGATTGAGGGATTTGAGTCTGAAGTAGCTAGGGAGCTTGGCGTAAGTGTAGACGTCGTTAAAGAACGGGTGAGGGTTTTAAAGAGAAGGGATGAACATGGTAGAACGGGTTTATTCATTAAAAGGCTTTTAGCTGAAGGTGATAATTTTGAAAGTGTTTTTGAGGAAATTGTCTCTAAAAATCCTCCGGCTAGAAGGAGGTTAAGGTTTTGAGCTCAAACATATATGTACGCACCGGAATATATTTGGCACTTATCATGGCGTTTTGGCTTGTGGTTTACGCAATAGCTAAGATGTTTAAGTTGGATAGGAGAAACCTTTACGTTAAACCCTTCATAATCATATATAGGACGGCAAAATTCAACAAACTCCTCGACGATCTATCAAGTAGGTTTAAAGAGTTCTGGAGGTACTATTCAACACTCAGCATATTTTTAGCATTTGGACTTATATTATTCCCAACTTACACGCTTACAGAAAACATATTTAAACTACTCGTAAGGTCTGAGGAAGCCGTAGGGCTAATGCCAATACTACCGGGTATAACTGTGGGTTTTGAACCTCTACTTTACATCTTACCGGCAATTCTCGTAGGGCTTACTGTACATGAAATGATGCATGGAGTTGTAGCAAGGCTCGAAGACATACCAGTTGAATCTTCTGGTCTACTATTAGCATTAATAGTATTCGGGGGGTTTGTTGAACCGAATGAAGAGGCTTTCAAGAAGTCTAAATCTCTATCTAAGCTTAGAATACTATCATCGGGTCCTTCAGCAAACTTAGCAGTAGCGCTTATATCACTTATAGCTCTAAACGTATTCTTCCAACAGCCTCAGGGCCTTCTAGTCTACAGTGTAAGTCCAGACAGCCCATTATATAAGCTCGGCTTAGATAGCTGGAGCATCATAAGTGAGATAAACGGCGTTAAATTGGGATCGACTAAACCTCCAATACCGTTCATAACGCCATATCAGAATCCGTTGAAAGAACTGAGTAGATTGAATATAACAGATAACTTAGTCATAAAAACCGATAAAGGCGTCTTCAACGTTTCCATAAGTGAGTTTAACAGGAGTTTAAACGTAAGATTCTATGCGTACCCCTACAGTCCATCAATATTCGGAGACCTAATACCAAGACCTGTAACGTTTACAGGATACCTGATTTTAATGTATATGTGCAACATAAACGTCGCATTTGCGATATTCAACATGTTACCGATGTATCCTCTAGATGGATATGGATTCGTAGACGTATTTCTAAGTAAGGTGAAAAATCGCATACTACATAAAACCATAACGTTATGCTTAAACGTTTTCGCATTCGGCCTTCTACTGCTGAACATAAGTTTAACGTTTTTGAGATTTAGAATTTTAAGTTGACATAAGATTGGTGAGTGTTATTGCTCAAATGTCAGAGATGTGGCGAAGCAGCGGTTTACAAGAGAGTGTACTCTGGTGAAATCCTATGCCGTAAGCACTTCTTAAAATCCATAGAGGATAGGGTGCAGCTAGCGATAAAACGCTATAAAATGTTCAATCCAGACGATAAGATAGGGTTGGCTATTTCAGGAGGGAAAGACAGCTTAACGCTACTACACATCTTATCCAAGATTGAGGCCGGTTTTCCGAAAGCTAAACTCGTAGCCATCACAATAGATGAAGGTATAAGAGGCTATAGAAGAGCGGCTTTAAAAATAGCCTCAGAGGCTTGTAGAAAGCTTAATGTCCCACACTACGTCTACAGCTTTAAAAAACTCTTCGGTTTAACGCTTGATGAGCTCGTTAAAAAAGCCTCAGAGAAGGGTATCAAACCTAGACCATGCGTCTACTGCGGTATTTTACGACGTAAAGCGTTGAACACGGCATCTGAAGAGCTTAATCTCGATAAAATAGCTACGGCTCATAACCTTGACGACGTTATTCAAACGTACATACTCAACTTAGCTCATGGAGACCTTTACAGGTTTACGACTTCAGGCCCAGTGACGGAGAGCAGTTTTCCAGGAACCCCCACTAGGGTTAAACCGATGGTTCTAATACCTGAAAGAGAAGTATCGCTTTACGCCGCCCTCATGGGCTTTAAATTCCAACCTACACAATGCCCCTACACTGGCACATCCCTCAGATCTGATATTAGAGTTTTAGTCAACCGGTTGGAAAGTAGACATCCAGGTATAATGTTCACTTTACTAAAGAGTTTTGAAGAAATAGCCAACAATCTCAAGCGGAGTTTAGAATTCCCACAAGTTGGAAAATGCAGAATCTGTGGGAGTCCTGCGATGGGGGATCTATGTAAAGCCTGTGAACTTTTAGCGAAGCTTAAGGCTTAGGCCTTATCCTTATGAAGTCTGAAAGCTAGGGCTAACGCACCGTAAAGCCCTATGTCATCACCTAGAGGTGTTACAGCTATTTCCGCCTCCCTATTGACTATGTATTCTTTAAAGTGCTTTTTTATTGGATTTAAAACCTGTTCAACATTGTTAAGCGTAACAGCTCCACCCAACGTCACGAGGTCTGGGTCATAAACGTTTATGGCGGAGGCAACACCCATAGCGTTTAAAACGCCGATATTCTCCACTATGTCTATGCAAAGTTTGTCGCCCATTTTAGCCCCATCATAAATGGACTTAGCGGTTATACCGTTTAAACTGTTGTTTGAAGCCTTCCACAGATAGCTTTTCTTGAAATCTTCAAATCTTTTCTGAGTTTCAATTATAAGCTTTGCAAAGTTAGGTATATTGCGCCCTGAACAGTAGGCCTCCCAGTGTCCACGTTTACCGCATCCGCAGATAAGCCTCCCCTCGCAGTCTACTACTATGTGACCTATTTCATGGGCATTTCCATCTTTACCTAAAAGTAGGCGGCGGTCAACATAAACACCAGCACCTATCCCAGTACTTATCGTTATATAGACGATGTTATCTACGTTTTTACCTAGACCGTAAAACTTCTCTCCAATAACTGATGCAACGCAATCGTTGTAGACTTCCACTGGAACTTTAAAAGCCTCTTCAAGAGGCTTTCTAATCGGTATAAACTCGTAAGGTGCATTAGCAGGTTTTACAATACCACCCCTCACGGGGTCTTGAGGGCCGAAAGCACCAACGCCTATACCGACCATATCCTTGAGAGCAAGCCCAGCTTCATCTTGAAGCCTCCGTATCATCGATATTATTTGGAGACTTATAGCCTCGGCCCCTTCAAACAAATTCGTACGCGCGTATGCTCTTGCTATAAACTCACCTTTAGCGGTACCAGCGGCAACTCTAATATTCGTCGCACCTAAATCTACGGCTATACCATATTCCATAAACGCTCAGAAAATACTTCGGCAAACCTATGTTAAAATGTTTTCTAACATGTTTAACATGCCAATTTGAATTTAGTAGATTAATGCCTCCTTAAAACCTCCCCTCCTAAACAGTGTAATAGCGTCCTTAACAACTCTAGACATCGCTTTAACCTCTTCATCTGTTGTATAGCTGGGAAAAATGTTCTTCTTAACAAGCTCTATAAACTCTTTAGGCTTAGGCATTGAAACAGCGTAAAAGCCTCCACCAGTTATATTCGCAATCGTTCTGAGTAGCTCAAACCCAGACCTATTCAACCCATGATGGATAGACTCTCCGATAGGAGTTATAGCGATTACTGGTATACGCATTCTAGCCAAGTTCTTAGCAACGGATATAGAATCTTCATACGCCCTCCTTAAACTATCCAAATAGAATGGGCTTACAAATGTCGTACTTAAGGGGACGTTAGCCGCTCCATCGCTTATGAGAACTACAACGGGGAGAGTGCTCTTATCCCTCCTCTTTTCGGCTTTAATCAGCTCTAGGGAAGTTTGAAGACCCTTAGCGAGTGGTGTGTATCCGCTTGCTCTTAAACGTCTAACTTTTCTAGCAACAACTAGAAGGTTTCTAGTCGGGTGGGAGATAACGTTGGCATTAAATCCCTGAAACGCTATAACGCCAACTTTATCACGTTTAGTGTACGCCTCCCTATGGAGACCGAGTATAACTCTTGAAACAATCGGTAGATAGTCGGCCATAGAATCGCTTAAATCTAAAAGGAAGATTATCGTTAAAGTAGATCTTGAAGATAGAAGTTTAACTTTTAAATCTTCAGGTTTAATGTCTATAATCAACTGCCCAGTCTGCCCACTACGTACATGTGCATTTGCTACGGCTGTTTGAATTGTTGGAATTAGAGCCAAATTCGTAGAAAGATTCCGCTTATAACTCTCATAACCGGCATACCTACCTACTGTAGCGTACATCAGCATTTGAGCCCTCCTACCTGAGAGGTAGAATGTCTTTCTTCTAGCGTATTTTTGAGAAGTTGACGGTAAGGCTATAGTTTTAACCTCTCCAACATCTTCATACACGCGTTCTCTGAAAAACCCTCTACCCATAGGTTTATCTCCGAGGACTGTGATGAAGTTTTCAAAGCCATTCTTTAAATCTTCTGATCTAAAGCCCTCTGGAATCTTCATTTTCACTTTAACTTCATCTTTAAGTGAAGTTTTCACAGGCTGAAAAAACCGGCTAATGATTCTTCTCCCGGAAACTTTACCATCGGATAATTCACGCTTTTTCAGATTATGAGGCTTTGAGCTAGTTGTTTCATCCCCTCCACCGGTGGAAGATTTAAATTCTCCTAGTTCATTGCTTTCAGGTTTAGAATTTAAACTAGGCAGATCGCTCCTCACAGTGGGCTCCCTACCGTTAGTTAATTGAGAGATTTCTCGTATTATCTCCCAAGAGAGTTCGTTGTACAATTGTTCAAAGGTCTTGAGAATTTCTTCACGGGAAGCTGGCTCTTTAAAACCACCACTCCTCGTTCTATGCATAAGTGCTAGAAGCGCTGCCCTCCTTACATGAGAAGCATCGATTATCGGCTTTTTCTCAAAGGCCGCTAAAGTTTTTGCGGTTTTAAGGATGACTATGTCAGGTCTATGTCCGTCAACGTCTAACGATATGCAAAGTCTCGCCACTAGTCTAACTATGGAATTTGGTATTAGGACCTTCGAAAGCATGCTCCGCGCTTCAATTATTCTCCTTCTAAGCTCCTCCTGCATGGGTTCATACTTCGCTCTAAATCCATCAGGGTCTTCTTCAAACTCCAAATTTCTCTTAACTATTTCAGCTCTTAGTTCCTCATTTCTAACAGATGCGGCTGTAACCGATAACGGAAATCTATCTAAGAGTTGTGGTCGAAGCTCGCCTTCTTCAGGGTTCATCGTACCAACGAGTAGAAACCTTGAAGGGTGGGCTACAGATATCGTCTCTCTTTCGACTATGTTCCAGCCTGAAGCTACTACGTCTAAAATATCGTCCACTATATGATCTGGAAGGAGGTTTACTTCATCTATATACACGATGTTCCTATTGGCTTCAGCTAGAAGACCAGGCTGGAAAACTCTAACGCCTTCTCGAAGCGTTCGCTCTATATCTAGAGTCCCGAGAAGCCTATCTTCGGTAACGCCTAGGGGGATTGTTATAACCTTCATTTTTCTAAAAGCGACTTTAATACTCCCCTCCTTCCACTTTCTAAAACACTCTTCACACATTTCAGCTGGATTATCCGGGTCGCAGTTGAAAACACATCCATCTACGACTTTTATCTCCGGCAGTAGATCAGCCAAAGCCCGTACTATGGTGCTCTTACCTGAGCCCTTCTCACCTCTTATCAAAACTCCACCTATCTGAGGGTTTATAGCGTTAAGTATAAGGGAAAGCTTCAAATCTTCCTGGTCAACAAAAGCAGTGAACGGGAAAACGGTACGCTTATCCTTAAGCGTTAACGAAGGCATTTTCTTCTAAGAATTTTAAAGGGAAAATCAGGCTATTAAATCTATGTAGTAAAGTAAAAAAAGAATGTATTTTATCGAACACTAAGCGTTTTAGCTACTTTTTTAGCCGTTTCTACAACTCTACTCCTGAAGTTGTTATACGCTTCAGTAAAACCTGTCATCGTTTTAACGGTGGATCCGAAGGTCGCCCATCCATCATACGTCAATCCTCTATTACCTAGCTCTTTAACATCTATACCGACTTTCACAAGCAACTCCGAAAGGTCAGGCGTCAACTCATAGGCTTTCACAAAATCTTCCAGTTGATTGAGCGTTTCAACTGTTTTAGGATCATGCTTCATCATTATAGCGTTGTCATAGTTTGAAAGATTGAAGTTTAAACTCTTAGATTCATTTAAAACGTTAAGTTGATGATCTGGAAATTCGGTATTCGTCATATTCCACCTAGCTAATGTAAGGAAGGTGTCCATAGGCTTCCTCTTGGAAGCCGGCAACACGTCTATGCCGTTTAAGACGTTCTCAACCTCCTCCCTTGTTAAACCATACTCGGAGGTCAAGTAGCTAATCCATTTAGCCCTATTTTCAGGGCTGAAGAATATCCACCAAACCCTTTGAGCTACTAGAGTCCCAGCAAGCCCTATGGCCTTTTCCCAATTTGTCAAGTAGTTTAACGCCTCCTCTTTAGAGTTGAACATCTTCGCCTCTACTAAAAGCATCGCTAAATGTTCATTGACCAGCGTTTTCAAATACTGGTTGAAAGATGCTAGAGTAACCTTCTCCTCAAACGTTTTAGCCTTGTAGTTATACCCCCATCCAGTTGCGCCGACCCACGCTTCAGCTTCGCTAGCCACCGGTACACCTAGCTTCTTGCAGAATTCTATAAGTTTAGCCTCAGGGTTTTCGAAACGCTTTAAAGCATCCATTATCAATTGCGCTGCTTTAACTTCTCTAAGATGCCCCTCAAGCCTACCACCCATGTTTGTCTCGTAAACCCTAGTCGTTTTAATGCCCATTTTAACGGCTTTAGCCCTCCCGCGGATCTTAGCAAGTATCAGTGAAACCTCCTGGGATACTGTGAAAGTTATCGTGTTGTTTGTACCTATCCCTAGACTTTCAAGTATGCTTGTGATTTCTATAGCCGCGGGGCTACTTCCAGCTACTTTAAACACGATGTTCGGTCTCCCTCTTTCAACGTCCCTCGACCAACCCCATAGGAGATACTCGTCGTATTTCATAAAGTACTCTTGAGTAGCCTTGTAGATTTTTAAAGCGTCTTCAATACTCCTATTAATGTCGTCGGCCACGTTTGGATTCAACTGGTAGCTTATCATACCGTCTGAAAATCCCTTTAAGTAGAAGACGGGTCTGAAAACCTCCATGTTAGGCCAGAGTGCTAGCATGGTGGCTAGCATTGCAAGCTCATCCTGACGGCTGTCTATGTTCTTCAGATAACTCGGGTTTTTCCTAAGATAGTCTTCAAATTTATCCCATAGGCTCGGGTCATCCCTATAGGCTATAGCTGCCAAGACGGGGTTTGTTGAAACTTGCACATAGCCTAATCTTCTAAGCCATCTAAGACCTAAAGCGTAATCGTTTCCGAACCTACACATACCTTTCTTAGACATAACGTAGTATATGTTGCCTTGAATCTCCTCTTTTAAGGCGTCTAGGAAGCTTAGCATAATATTGCGTTCGTCAAGCTTCTTCTCGACGTTTTCACCCATAACGGCAACCATGCTTTTCACACCTTTAGGATCTCCACGCATAACCTTCTTCATGTCCTCAATCTTCAACCTGACAACAGCCTTAGCTATTTCAGCGCTTCCACGCTCTTCACGTTCAGTAGACTCCCAAGCAGATAGCGTGTTTCTTATAATCTTCAGAGAATCTTCAACATCTCTCTCGGTGAAACCGACCCACTCCCTCTCTAAACCGAATAGGTTTATGGCTATCTCAAGGAGAACGTCGTATGCCCGTCCCCTCTGGACGATGACATCCTCCCTCTTTCTCCCAACCCACTTCGCCTCCATGAAGATTAAGTTTAATTGTCTAACTATGGAGCCGACGATATCGGCCAGTCTACCGATTAGATCTGGATTCAGTAGACTATCGGCAGCCAATTGAGGATAACCCATCATGGTCGTTTTAACAACGTGATCGGCATAATCTAAGCTTTCACATGGATGTTTCAACTCTTCGGGTTTAGCTGAAGATAAAACCTCATACGCATCCAAGGCTTCCACAACCCTTAATAATAAAGAGCCTCTAAAAAGCTTTACGAAGAGGAGGGGCCAGGGCTCACTAAATTCATGAGAAACTATGGAAAACCTTCTTCTCACCGTTTACGTCTGTACAGTTATAGCATGTAGAGCCTGAAGAGGCTATAGAGAAGCCTGATGAAGGCTCAGACATGGCAGGCTGAGAGACGAAAATGAAGCCTGGCTTAAAAAGGTTTCCAATAGGCGTAAGCGTGGAGAATAAACACGTACATGAGAAAATCTTACATATTCTACTCGTAGAATACACGTTCTGTAAGAAAATGTCTACAGTTAGCGAAGCGAGAGAGCCATCGAGGAGAAGATTCCATGGCGTTTCCTAATACCTTTCATAGTAGTCTTTGGAGCAGTCGCATTCCTCTCAAATGCTATTAATGCTACTGCTACGGGGGGCGATATCCCTTCTATGCGACCTTAGGAATTGACTATTTCTGCAATTCATGCCTTACGACATTACCATTCATAACGCTGTTTTTCGCAGGTGCTCTTGGCAAACTCGGCTTTTTCAGAGAAAAGGTTAATCGAATTACGTTGACTTGGGTATACACTATAGCTATACTTCTATCATACTACCTTGGTAAACCAGGGCTTCCTAGCTTCTGTCAATGTTATGGTGCCTTCATAGGCAACAGGTTCCTTTCCCCTCCAGAGGAAACCGCGCGTCTCGTTCCATGGTTTATGGCTCCACCAATAGAAGTTGCTAAACTTATAGTTACTGGTGGTGTTTTAACGCCTTGGGTGGATCTAATGCCTATGATAATCTTCTGGTGGGTTTTTACAATCGTTCATGGATTCCTAATGTTATCACTCGCGAATTTGATTAGAAAGCAGTGGATAGACGTTGAGCGTGTACAATTCCCGCATACGCTTCTGGCTCATGAACTTCTAATAAGAGTGGAGCCTGAGAGAAAGGTTAAGAGAGCAGCCTCACCATTCCTAATAGGTCTCATACTAGGAGTGATCGTGTGGATTACCAACATGTGTGTAGACATATTTCCATGGTTTCCGGATATATTTATGTTTAGAGAGCGGAGTTGCGGTCAGGGAGGTATATGGATCGTTCAACCCAGCGACCCATATGCGTCCATAGCGGCCATAGCTAGAATAGGAAGGGATCCTTTAGGCGTAGCTATATTCTACTTCGCACCGATATCCGTATTGTTCAACATATGGTTTTGGTGGATTGTATATGCAATCCTTGTGCAAGTAGCATATTACCTAGGATATTATACAGGAATTATAGATAGACCTGGCTGTGGCAGAACTTGGTGTGGCGAGCAAACTTTAGCTGCCGGTGAACCATTTAAATGGATTGCTGTAGTTTCAGGAGGTTTATGGTGTTTAGCAATATCTTGGATACTCTTGAATAGACGTTACTTTAAAGATACTCTTAGAGCAGCATTCGGAAGAATGGATCCATCAGCTAAAGCAGAATTTGAGAAAGATGAGCCTATAAGCTACAGAAGTAACTACATACTTCTGATATGTTCTTTCATAACATCCATAGCAATATTCATGGTATGCGGGATAAACCCTATATCAGCTGTCTTAACATCTATAAACCTGATTTGTATGTGGATTGTAAATCTAAGATTCTTTGGACTTGTAGGAGTGAATATCGCTAGATTAGAACGAGACCTCACCCTACTGAAATCCATATAGCCAAGAGCTCCAAGTGTTATAGATAGAGATTATGCACCTTCAGTATATTTCAACTCATGGATGATGCACTCCCCTAAGCTAGGAGCATTTGTAGGTGCGAACGTTCTAGCACCAATGATGTCTTATAAAATGACAAACTTCATAGGTGTAAGTTCAAAAAAGCGTTTTCAAAATCTTTATGATAGTGTTCTCGCTGACAGCCTTACCGATATGGCTGTGGTTAGCCTACGCATGGGGTATCACTAAATTTCCATATACTTACGGTGTGCATGCTTGTAACGCAATTGTCTCAAGAGCTCAGACTGCCGATCATTATCCCACAGCCGGAGCCTTGGCTGTCACAGTCCTTCGTCGGTTTCATCTCAGTCGGTCTTTTAAGCTGGCTTTACGCAAGATACGTATGGTTTCCATTTGAACATATAGGCTTTATCCTGGCAATAGGAATGGGCGATTATGAATTCTGGACTTTCGCCGCTATGACATGGGTTCTTAAAATAATAACGCTCAGAATTGGCGGAAGTAAACTTTACGAGAAGTTTGGGGCTCCCTTAGCTGGTGGTTACATAGCAGGTCATATGCTGACACTAATACCTGGAGTGATAATAGGAAAGGTAAGTAGTTCATACCCTTTTTAAACCCTCTTTCTTTTTTTCCTAAAAGATGCGTGCTTACAAACATTTGAGTTATGGTTGAAGTGTAACTTTTACGTTGTGAGCGAGAAATCCTACGCTGTTATTTGGGATGAGAGTGAACGTTTATATACTCTCCCATCCAATTCTTCTTAGCTAAATGGTTTAAGCAATCCTTTAACTTCAGTACCTCTTTTAGTACTTTCCATGTTTCTTAGCCAATTCAACTGCGTAGGAGTAGTTCTCTAGGCTCACGGTTGGCGGAACGCTGTGGTCCGATTTGAAGACGTAGCCTCCCCCTCCTTTGCTACTGAAAGTTTACTTAAGACCTCGTTTTCTATTTCCTTCTTTGTCGAGCTTAGTGCTTCGACGCTTATGTTTCCTAGGAGGACTATCTTTCCATTCCACTTCTTCTTCAGCTCTCGAACGTCGTTTCCAGCCCGTGCTTCTAAAGGTTCAATACCCGTAAACCCAGCTTTCACTATCAGAGGTATGTACTGGGTGACATTCCCATCACAGTGATGGACTACGGGTTTACTCCTCTTCTTGAAAAAGTCGCAGATTCTCTTATGGTATCTATATAAGAGGCTGTCGTAAATTCTCGGCGAGAACAACATTCCATTTTTATAACATAAATCGCCTCGGAGGTATACACCATCGTAATCCATACCCTTTTCCTCTATGATCTTACACATCTCTATAAGCTGAATGGTAAACGTTTTCAACATGTCGTCGAAAAGCTCTGGATTTTTATACATTGTTGCAAGTCCCCTACTAAAACCCATAACATCGCATAAAATTGGCCAGCACGGCTCCCTTTGAGACAAGAATACAAAGCCGCCAGCCCTCCGAACAAAATCTATTGTTTTTTCCACTCCACTTAGTAGTTTTTCTTCACCAGCTACCAATCGCTTTTTGTACTCAAACCACTCCACCTCTGACTTAACTGGAAAATCCATATGCTGAGGCGTGCTGTATCCACTCTCCCCCTTCCAATATTTAATTACGCATCCATAAGATGACGTGCTGATTATGTAGTCTTCCGTTTCAGCGAGAATCTTCCCCTTCAAACCTGGGCTCTCATCGAAAAAAGAGATGAAACACACCATATCCATTCCTAAATATTCATGGATTTGGTAACTCTCTCTAATAGCATCTGGTAAACCCTCCCTATGCCATCTTTCAATAGTCGCAGGCCAAAACGAAGACTCAAATATTGGAACTCGATCAGGAACCTTAAAATTCAAAGTTTCAATTATTCTCTCCCGTGAATTCATACAAAATTAACTTCATAGTGGATTCTAATAAGTCTTTAGCTGGAGACGTCGATTTCACTATATTACACCAGACTCCTCGATGTGGAGACCTTAATGCTTCTGTATACGTGCTAAGGCGTTGCCTTCCCAATCTTTAGCATTAGTCAGTGAGGGCTTCATCCCTTCTTCTCATGAATTTAATCTGCAACAAAAATATTTAAAAACGAATATTTTACAGTATATATGGTATGAATTCAAGGGAGCGATTTTTAGCTATAATGCACTTTAAGAAGCCTGATCGTGCACCTATATGGGATCTTGAAGGATTTACCCCTGGGACACTTTACCGTTGGTATAGTCAAGGCTTCCCCGCAGGGGTCTCACCCTATGATTATTTTGGCTTCGATAGGGAGTTAACATTACCAATAGACTTCGACCCAATACCAGGCTTCGTACCTAAGCTTTTAGAGGAGAATGACAAGTATAGGATTTTCATAAACCGTTATGGGTTTGTGGAAATGGTGTCGAAGATTTATACGCTCGATAGTAGCGGTTATCAAGCCTACCACTACCTAGAAGGCGCTGTTAAGACTCGGGAAGACTGGGAGAACTACAAGAAGATGTACAACCCAAAGGATATTAGAAGGTTCCCCATATACTGGGGGGAACAGTTGTTTGAATACTACAACAGCCTAGATATACCGATTAAGGTTTGGTTTCACTGGGGTCCGGGGCGTGGGCCGAAGTGTGGATACACAATGGGCGTTGAAAGGTTTTTGAAAACCATCTGGAAGGATCCAGATCTAGTGCACGACATTATGAGCACGTACGCTAACTTCGTCATAGGTGTACTTGAAGAGGCTGTTAAAGTCAGAATAGACTATGCGGTTTTTATGGAGGATGGCTTAGGTACTAAAAATGGGCCGCTGATCTCTCCCAGGATATATGAGGAGTTCTGGTATCCATACCAGAAAAAGGTTATAGACTTTCTACGGGAACACGGCGTTGAAATTATATGCCACTATACAAGTGGGAATATAGAAGTCCTCATACCGCTCATGATGAAGGCTGGGTTCAACTGTTTCGCTCCCCTCGAGGCGGCGGCAGGTATGGATGCTATCAAGCTGAGAGAACAGTATGGAGATCGAATCCTACTCATGGGGAACATAGATAAGCGAGCCCTTATGGCAGGACCTAAAGTCGTTGAAAAAGAGTTCTATCGTAAGGTTCCATATCTTATGGAGCAGGGTGGATACATACCAGCAGTTGACGATATGATTCTCCCAGATATATCATTTGAATCGTTTAGGCATTATATAAATCTGCTTAAAAGCATGAAATTTTAATTTTTCCTTTAAAAGCTTAGAAAGCCAAAAGTTTTACATCATAAATTTTAAATACAATAAGTTAGAAAGTCAAAGTAAGATGAATACGAACGTTGAAAAGGATATAGGTAAATTTTTTAAAGGTGAACCGCTTGGGCAGAAAACGAACGTTATCCGCTGGCTTCAGAAGAAGATAGTGGAAAAGGCTTTAGAGCTTCCCCGTGATTTTAAAACTGTTCAGGAATGGGAACTTTTTCGAAATAGAATAAGGGAAGAATTACCGAAGGTTATAGGAGTACCGAAGTTCCCCCCATTACGTGAAAGTTTTATACGTGCACGTGTTAGAGTTGGTGGAGACGTTCTATGTGAAAGGGTTGACGTGTATGTTGATGAAGACTACTCCATACCTACGTTTGTCCTTCTACCAGCACGGCCGCCAGAAGACCGAATGCCAGCCCTAGTCTGGAACCCCGGCTGGCCTCAGGATAAGTGGACAACATCTTATCTGAAATTTGCTGAGCGAATGGCTAAGCAAGGATTCGTTACCCTTATCCTTGACCACGCTCCATTCGGCGAGACCACTCCAGCTGGAGATAAAGCTCATACCAATATGACGCTGGTGATGGGTATGGGGAATCTTTTAGGTATTAGCCAGCTTGGTCTTCGAGTTGCGGAAACGATGCGGGTGGGTGAATATCTAAGGAGCCGACCCGATGTAGATGCTTCACGTGTCGCTGTAGCAGGTCTCTGCCAAGGAGGAATGGACACCTGGTTGGCTGCGGCTTTAGATGAGGGGTTTTGCGCCGCCGCATCCATATGCGCTGAATCTACTTTTGTCATCCATAGCGTGGAAATGGCCTCCTACCACGCTAATGCCGACTCCTCCCCATTCCCCTTCGGCATTCTCAATGTATGCGATATTGAGCATCTACATGCAGCTATTGCCCCGAGGCCGCTCTTGGTTCGAGCAAACCTACCTGATAGTTGGTGGCCGATCAGCGGGTTTAACGATGTGGAAAGTTTTGTTCGAAAAATATATCGACTTTACGGTGCCGAGGATAAAGTCGACTTTCAGGTGGAGGTTCACGAACACGATCTCACCGGTCCTTTTGCCGACGCATTGGAGACGTTTCTCCTTAAGTACCTGAAAAGGTAATGGTGATATCGAAACAGTGAGAGGTAGCTTCGTTCTAAAAAAGATGGAACCAATAAAAGTGGAATAAAAGTATCGAGGAGCAACATTATTAGAACGGTTCTATAAGGTATGGGTTCTTTCTACCCTATTCCATAGGGTTTAGATGGATTGGCAGAAGCGTTTTTGCATGTTTTACTGCTAAAAGCTATGAGGGGGGCGTTGCATTAATATGGTAGCAACCACATAGAACGCCCTACTAGGATCAGTAAAGCTCTTATAAATTCCATGAATCCCCAACCTATTGTTACTCCCATGACCATTCTTCCTCTTAGCATTCTAAACATGCCTGGTTTCTTCCTATCCATTATAGGCGTTAAGATTTTCTGCGCCATTATACATCCTACGAGCTGTGCTAGCGTGAAGGGTATGCCGAGTTGCGTTCCTGTTATGAAAGATATTAAGAGAAATGGCTTCTTTAAAAATTGTAGGGCAGTATAGACTATTGCACCAGCTATAAAGGAATAGTTTATAAGCTCTTCTCTGAAGATGTAGCCATACCAGATCCATCTTTGAAAACGAGCCCAATTCAAGGCATTTACGGGCCAAACTGTTATCGTAGCTGGATATGCTACGGATGGTATAGGTGCTATCCACCATAAGTAGGAGACTTGTAGAAAGCTCATAATAAAACCTAAAGCGACCACTAATATGTAGGCCTTTATATACTCGTTTTTATCAGCGTTTAAGAGATCTGCTTGCTTAAAGGCTATAGCCACTCCGGCTCCACCAGTATACAGGGTTACAGGTGCAAACCATATTTCTTTACTAGGCCAATGGCTTGAATATATCATAAGTTCTCTTAGATATGGAACATTAAAACCTGTGAAAGTTACACCGGAAGAGCTCACACTTAAGAACGATGCGAGAAGACTTCCTCCGAGCGTGAACAACGTCAGTATCCATATGGGAAAACCTGTTAGATAATAAACTAGAAAAACAGAGCCTAAGCATGATGCTATAAATAATGCTAACATTAACATGGGCATCCTCTCCTCAGCTGAAGCAACACCTCTTCGAATCCCTGAGAAAGCACTCATGATGGTTTTGGGTCTCAAAATAAATGGCATGAAGGTTGCCGCCAATGACAACCCTATTATTATGCTTGTGTAGAAGTATAAGTTGGAACGTTCTACGAGCAGAGCTATAGTCCAAGATTGACTGTAAGGCGACTCCGAAGGCCATAAATTCCACTTTGTTATTAGATGTGTTCCTAAAAAGTAGAAGACGAATGCTCCTATAAATTGGCTTATCGCTATATTTAGTGGAAGTAGGAGCCCTGGTAGGTAGTTTATTATGTTAAGTGTGAAGGCGAAGCCAGCTCCTGGGAATAACGAGGCTACTACTGGTGATAAATCGTAATCACCTGCTATAGGTGATATGACAGTATATATTGCTGTTCCGCCAGTGCTTAGAAAAGGTCCGAATACAAATGGTATAAAACTTACAAGAAGATTGTATAAAACTCCAAATAAGGCGGATAACATTAAAACTCTAGTCTGTGTAGGCTCTCTCTCAGCTAGTGTTATTATGGTATCTGCTTGAGCAGTGGCTGCTGGAAATTCTAACTTTTCAGTCTTAACGTATAATGAGTATGCAAAGAAACCCATAGATATGTTAGCGATCATTCCTAGAGCTGTTGAAATAACCATTAGAGATATTGGAGCTAGCCAAGCCGGGTTTATGTAAACCAAGTTAGAGCGATAAAGCTTATAGATTGTTTCTAAGGGTGGTAGCCACCACGATGGGATGTATTCAACTATCCCTAAAGCTCTAACTTCTGGAGCTGTAACATAGTACATGTACATTATAGGCTCTAGAAATCTTAGAGCATATCCACCCGCTATGGCATATTGGAAAGATAGAAGTATGAAAAGCTCCTGTTTAGTAAGTGGAGCTCCGAGGAATCTTGAAAGCTCAGACCATAAGAGTATTACAAACCAGGCTTGGAGTGGGAATGATGAGGCGGTAATTAATTGATAATAGATTATAGCCAGTTGTACAACCACTGTGGAAAATAGTAGGGCTAGAATGGATCTCCAAGTTAAACCACGTTGTTTAACTTCAGCTCCCATTATTTACCACCTCCTAAATTCTCATATCGAGTTTTTGATGAATAGTCTTCAAGAACTCGGCCTGCATCTATATACTTGCGCTTTTGATCGGAAGGTAAAGTTCTCCATATGAGAAGTTGTTTTCTCACCTCATTTATTAAAGTTCTATTTGAAGTTATCCAGATGTCTCTAAGTCCACGTTCTCTTTCAAGTTCAAGAATTAAGTTGAATCTTTCTCTACCTTTCGAAATAGCTATGAAAGATAAATGCTGAGCCACACCTGCATCAAGCGGTACTAGCGTTACATAAGCACTTAGTTTCTTTACAACGCTATCAGCTTCTCTAGCGGATGAGTACTTTACGTTTTTAGTGATGAATGAGCCTACACCTTCCATACTGTGCGCTTCTAAGTACTCTTTCATGAAAGCCATGATCCCTATAGCCTCACTTTCGGTCGTAGCTACGAAGGGCATAAGTATACTCCATACATTGCCAGTAGGCATTGGAAGCCTCCATTTACGCTCTAATGACGGCAAAGCCACGGATGAGGCTTTGGAAGCAGGATAAAGTGTTGAAAGCAAGGTTATCCCTATACCCATAGCGACGACCAACAATACGAGGTATGAGGAGAAATTGGGATAGAACCCGGGCGGGTATAAGGCTAACGATGAGAATATCCAGCAACCTACAACCCCCATGAGATAGCCTAAAACGCAACCTACAATCGCATACGTAGCAGATTCAACTAGAAATAGGAGGGATATATGGAGTGGTGAAAGCCCTACAGCCGCGAATATTTTAATCTCTCTAATTCTTTCGTAGACGGCTGAGAACATCATGTTAAGCATTATAAAACATCCTATGACTAGTGGTATTGTAAACGTTTCCATTCCTGTAGCCGTATACCACTGTCTAGACCTTATTATAGAAACTGTTCCAATGCTCTCTTCAGAAGCCGTGTAGCATACATCTATAGCAGATCTTAAAGCTACATCTCTAGCAAGCTTAGATATAAGGTTAATATTACTCCTATCTTTTAGCCTTATAGCCACACTACTCAAGAAGAAGCGCCAATATGGATCAAATGAAGTCTCCATAATCCTTACGGCTAGCTCATAGGGTATTATGATAACTTCATCACCTGTGAAGTGAGGGGGAAGCGTATAGGATATTTCACCAGCAGACACAATAGGCATGAGGGGGGTTATAGGTTCGTCGTCTAAATCTTTTATTCCATAGGCTCCGGACCAAATCTTAGATCCATCAAATAACCCTATAACTGTTAGATTGACGCCTAAAATGCGTATGGTAGAACCTACATTAATAGGTCTCCCTAGCTCCCTAGTCAAGTTTTCAGCAGCGGAGGAGCTTATCAAGCAAACGAATAAATCTCCAGGCTCTATCCAACGTCCACCACTTAATATGCTTTCATCTATTCCTGTGACATTACTTTCTTCAGGAGTTAAACCCCAGAGAGCTCCTATGGTTGTGAGAGTTTTATTTGTAAAAGTTATGAATCCTAGTCCTCCACCGGGTGGTGGAGGAGGAAATATCCATACTCTAGGTGTAATGTAGAATGCATCGCCATATTGATACTTTAACTGGAAGTATAGCTCCTCAGGTATCGGTGTCCACGGATACTTTCGAACAAGAAAGCCTGGATATGGTGTTTCTCTAGTAAGTTTATCCTCCCTAGGCATAGGTGTTGCTGTTATGCTCGTAAATGTGACGAGACTGAATACGATGAGCGTTATGGATGTTAAACTCAACAATGTTCTAAACCTACGCCTCTTCATGTTTTCAATCCCTACGGTGAATGATGCCGATGCTACGCTAAGTCGACTTATATCAGCTATATGTTCACCTATAGTAACCTTTCTAAGAACCTTAGCCGTAGCCGACGCTTCCCCTAATATGAATCCTAGGAGAGGTATTGTTACTGCGATTATGCCGAAGGCTATAATAACCATAGCGGCGTTTGTAGCTATATGGAAACCTGGGTGGAAGAAGGATATGAAAATTAAGAAAGCTAAAAAACAACATACTATGAAAATAATACGTCTTAATCCATGTTTACTATATAAAAGCCTCTCTAAAACTACGGCAAAAAGTATAAGCAACATTGTGATGAAGACTATGCCATAGATGACCTGCCATATTAGATCCATAAGGGAGGAGTACGCTTGACTGATAAACGCCCATGCTGAATATGCGAGACTGTAGGATTTTGCGAAGAAACCTTCTTCATAACTCTTCCTAGCGTTGAAGAAGGATTCCCTTCCAAGGCCTTCGAAGAGAACTATGCTCGGGTTATATGTATTGAACCGTTCAGCTACTTCACTTCTTCCAGTTGTGAGTAGAAATATGTCTTCAGCTATCTTTAATGGGGTGAATGATATACGGAGAGTTTCACCCTGTCTTACGATATAACCCCATCCTTTACGATTATTCTCGCTTGCGTTTAAGAGAACACCTATAGGAAAGCGCCCACCTGTGGACAGTAGTATCTCTGTAGGTGTATCTGGCATAACGAATATCATCGTATCACCGTAGAAGAATGGTAGGTAACTGTACCTTATCATAGGTCCATGGGATAGAAAGTTATAGGGAACTATTTGACCAATCGCTGTCAGATCATTTGGGTTGAATAGCGAAAACAACGCTATGCTTCCACATGGAAATATACTTACCATCTGTCTATACTCTACACTTGTAATTCTAAGTTCACCAGGAAGAGAATTAGGAGCCCTATAAACCCCCATATCGTTAGCCCATTCTATTTCACCGTTAGTTCTATTGATAACGTAAGCTCCTATAATTCCCCCAGTGAGGGGTTTAAGCCCGTGTATAACTACTTCACCTTTTTCGTTAGGTTTTGCTACAATATCTATGACACCACCTAGAGCACTTGCACCTAACATTGAACCAGCGGTTAAAACTCTGGATGAAAAGCTAACTATTAAATCCTTCCACTCGCTAGGGTGTCTTTCTGGAGTGAAGGCATCCCAGAAGGCTGTAGTCATGTTATATTCTACAACCTGAATTATTAGCGTGCAGTAGCCCCACTCTCCTGTGGAGGTCACTCTCGCAGGACTTTGTGTTAATTCTATTCTAGGCTCATTTGCTAGAGCCCAGATGGAGCAAATGATGGCTATTGCCTGCTCTTCAAGATTTCTAAAGTCTACCTTTTCTAGTGTGTCATTAGGTGTTTTAGCCCATATCCTTAAAGAGTTCGACGTATGAAATGCAAATCCTCCCCCGTAGGCTGCTGAAGTATACGGTTCTGAATCATAAGAAGTTGTTCCTATCCCCTCGAAAACTGGTATGTTTTGTATGGCGGGAGGATACGTTAACAATATTTTATCGATAAAGTTTGCCCCAAAGTCTGACCCGTAAATTTCTCTTAAAGTTGGAATATAACGTTTAAAGAATCTATCTACAAGCCATTGGTATCTAACGTTTAATGCTTGAACGTTTGCATAGCTGTAAGTACTTCCAACGTTAGTTAAGCTAAGCTGGTTACTATCATAAGATAGATCTAGAGATGCAAAGGCCTTTATAGAAGTTCCAACCATATCCCAGTGGTTTTCAACCCACTCCCTAGCACCCCATAACCCCTCCCAGTGTCCAGCTGTTACTAGAATTATAACAGACCTTTGAACAGGATTTCTGATTAAAACTCTGGCTGTTTCTAAGAGGACTGCTGGGTTTAAGGCATCTGTAGCTCCAGGTGCTAAAGTCGGTACTATAGACCATGAATCTAGATGGGCAGATAAAACTACATATTCGTTAGCTAACTCTCCCTGACCAGGTATTAGTCCCACTATATTTGGTACTTGAATAGCCTCCCACGTCATGTTGCAGACTACTCTGACCTTAATATTGCTATACTTCTGGAGAATTTCCCTTAGCTTAAGGCCATCGCTTCGGCTCAGATACAGCCTTGGAAACATTAAAGGTATATTATATGCTATCTGAAAAGCCGAGGGACGCGTTATCTCGTCTCCGACGTATATGACACCCTTAGCTCCATACATTATGGCAAACCTGAAAAACCATCTACTATCGAAATCCATTAATACGAACCTCCCAGATACATTTTTGCCATCAAAATCCTCAGGTAATCCTTTACCCACATCCACTACGTCATCACCTTCATCTGGGCTTACGTAAGGTGATGGATTTACGTAATTAGGCCACAATGCATATGCCTTAAACTTGGGGCCTCCGATAACCTGTATATATGAACCGTGATCCATAGGAACAGTTATCGTGAAGTTTTCTAGGAAGCTTCCATTGTATCCGAAGGGTTTAACCCCTAACATCTCTAGGTTGGAAACTACGTAATTTACGGCGTTAAAGAAGCCAGGATATCCGGAAACTCTAGAGTCTAAACTTGTAAGATAGGCTATGTGCCTTTTAACATTATCCATGGATATGTCTCTAACAATGCTACTAAAATCGTAGGAGAGCCCTGCATCCTGGGAAAAAGTGGGTTGAGTCCAAGCAAGGATTACCAGAATAAGCAACACCGAGATAACTCCATGAGACTGAAGTATACTTTTTAACCGCATCATATTATTATTTAAGTAATTATAACAGGTATTTATTTTTTTAGTCAAGTCTTCTAACTCTAAGGGACTACTCTAACTTCTCGATGCTCAAGAGCTAAAACTTATAGTAAATTTCCCAAAGTTAGACTAAATCTATTTTATTCGGTTTTAAAGTTGAAAGCTGAACCCTGACGTATTGGAAAAATTCCTCCTTATGTGTTTGAATGGAACTCATCGCAAAACCCTTAGATACATTATGATGCATGTCGCTTGTATGAAGGCTGGGAATGGTCTTCCATGCTTTGATTTACATCCATCCCCGGGGTTTAAGGGTATGTTAGCTTTTATGCCTCTAAGCCTTAAGCGGAAGAACCTGATGGGCCTCTACTCATAGTCACTAAGCTCACGGAACTCCATGAATAAGACTTAGAGAGAGGCTTAAATACTTTCGCAATGAGCTCAATAACTCTACTTTAATTTACACGAAGCCAAAAATAGAACATGGTGTTAAAAAATCGATGATCTTCAGATGCGGGGCTCCATTTAGTAGAGTTGAAGGCTTAAAAAGGCTTAAGTAACTTGGAGGTAAATAGTATACTGAATGCTTGAGGTGAGCTTATGGAGATGTATGTCCGTGACGACAGGAAGTTTTCAACGACTTTAAGGTTACAGGCTTATGCACGCGATATTCTATCTAAGCGTAGAGACCTACCGTCAGATCCTGAGGAATTGAAGAAGAGGAATTCTGCTTTTAGGGAGAAGCTTATTGAGCTTCTAGGCGGTTTTCCTGAACAGAAGTGTCCTCTTAATCCAGTTAAAGTCTTTGAAACAGACCTAGGAGACTATATTTGTGAGAGGGTTTACTTCGATTCTGAACCTACAGCTACCATTCCTGCCCTCGTTTACAAGCCTAAAGATACTTCAGGGAAGAAACCTGCCGTTATCTTGGTGCACGGCTATCCGCAGAGGAAGGAGGAATTTCCAGGATTTAAGGCTTTAATGGTAAAAGCAGGTTACATAGTTATAAGCTTCGACGTTTTAAGTCACGGTGAACGAAGGATAGTTGCCGATACTGGAAGTGACGTTTTCAATGCTATTGGGTATTCTCTAGCAATAGGTAAGCCTCTTCTCGGCATGTGTGTTTGGGATATTATGCGTGTCGTAGACTATCTTCAAACTCGAGATGACGTAGGCCCTAACCGTATAGGGATCATAGGGTTGTGCATGGGCGGGCAACAGGTATGGTATTCTGGAGCACTTGACGAGCGCTTAAAAGTATGTGTTGTCGTATGCGGTACTTCGACGTATGAGGCTATGGTTTTGGAGATGGCCACTTATCATAGTCACTGTCTCTTTACATACGTCCCAAACATTCTACGCTATGGAGATACTCAAGACGTACTGGCGTTAATTGCACCACGTCCACTCCTCATAATGAACAACTACAACGATACGTGGTTTCCAGTATCAGGCTATAGAAAGGTCTGCCGAGAGCTTGAGAGAGTATATAAGGCTTTAGGAGTCCCAGATAGGTTTAAACATATCATACGCAACACTTACCATGACATAACTCCTGAATTCGGCCAAATAGCTAAGGAGTGGTTCGACAAGTATTTGTAAGAGGTTGAATGGGTGGATTTTAATGTTACTGAAGGATAAAGTTTCATTAGTTACTGGTGCTAGTGGAGGCATAGGGCGTGCCATATCTCTGGCATTCGCTCGAGAGGGCTCAGATCTCGCTATCAACTACTTAACGTCGGAAACAGAGGCGAAGAGCTTGGCTGAGAGGATACGTGACCTTGGTAGAAGAGCGGTTCTAGTTAAGGCCGATGTCACTAAGGCTGATCAGGTTGAGGATATGGTGAATACTGTTTTAAGAGAATATGGTAGAATCGATATCCTCGTCAACAACGCCGGTATGAACATTGCAAAACCTCTGCAGGAGCTAACAGAAGACATTTGGGATACTGTGATCAACGTTAACATGAAAGGCGTATACCTTTGCGTAAGAGCTGTTGCAAAGCATATGCTGAAGCAGAAGGGTGGAGTGATCATAAACGTATCATCTGTGGGTGGTATGGTTGGCTTCACGGCAGCGCCAACGCAGCTTCATTACAATGCCGCAAAGCAAGGTGTAGTCGCGATGACAAAGACGTTAGCAATAGCCTTAGCACCCTACATCAGGGTGAACGCTATAGCCCCTGGTATAATAATGACAGACTTCCATAGAAAAGCAGGGGTTACTGAGGAAAGGCTTAGAGAGAGGATTGCCGCAATCCCTCTTAAGAGGGCGGGAATGCCGGAGGAGGTTGCTAACGTAGCCCTATTTCTTGCATCTGACATGTCAAGCTACATAACAGGGCAAACGATCGTCGTGGACGGGGGGCTCGGAATGCCCTAGTTTTTAATAATATTTAATAATCTTTTCTCCGTTATACTTATGTATAGTATGATCTAATTTGGGGGGTGGGGATGGAAAATGAATCAAAACCTAGTTGAGGATGTTGATAATTGGAGCATATGGTCTCCCACGCCAAGCCTACGACCCGTATTTAAGATGGAGAGGGGTGGATCAGAGGGGAAGATGCTCGGGATTTCCGGTGGCGGTAACAGGTATTGTTTTGGCCGCTGGTCTAGACGCGTCCCGGTAAAGGGAGGTAGATACTATAGGCTTAAAGTACGCTTTCGCTTCACCGGAATGGAAGACCCCAACTTACACATTCTCAACGTGTTGGTATGGAGGAGGGGGGATCGACCTGAAATTGCATGCCCCCAAGACTACGTGGAGCACCTTAGACGTGATGGTGAATGGGTTATTGGAGAACAGGTGTTTAAAGCTCCAGATGATGCCGACAGCGTAGACATAAACCTCCTTCTGCGTTTCAGCGCAGAAGGTGAAGTTTGGTGGAATGAAGTCGTGCTAACTGAAGATAAGGCTCCAGGCTCACGCTTGATATCGGTAGTTGCTATCCGTGGGAGTCCACCCGCTCCCAGTACGCCAGAAAAGAACCTAGCATTCTGGGCAGACATCATAGATTCTGCAGGGACACGTAAACCCGATCTGATCTGCCTTCCAGAGGCCATGAACACGGTCTCCATTAGTAATTTGCCTCTTACTGAACTGGCTGAGTCGATTCCAGGTCCTACCTTCAATATGTTGGCGGAGAAGGCTAAACAATACAGAACATACATATGCGGTTGCTTCTATGAACGGGACGGAGATTTTGTCTTCAATACGGCAGTTCTTATCGACAGAAAGGGTGAGATTGTTGGAAAATACCGTAAGACTCACCCCTACTGGCCGGAGGAACTTGAAGGTTGCAGTCCAGGTGATGAACTGCCAATATTCAAAACAGACTTCGGTATTGTTGGAATAATCATATGCTATGACAGTTGGTTCGCTGAAACAGCCCGCCTTTTAGCCCTTAAAGGGGCGGAGCTCATTCTCTTTCCTAATGCTGGCTATGAGCCTAAGATTATGCCGGCCCGTGCAATCGACAACCGCGTCTATATTGTAATATCCTCCCTAGGCAGTCCAGCCATGATCTTAGATACTAGGGGGAATATACTGGCTGAGACCGACGTGAATGGTATTATATCGGCAAAAATAGATCTAAATTATCGACCCACTCCCCATCCTAATGCTGGTGGTACATTAAACTCTAGTCCAGGTGGTAGACGAGGAACAAGGAACTCTTCCTCGTTAAGATTATATCGTGAGCTCTTGCAGGAAATCGCTAGATGGGAGACGGCGGATATACCTTAAGATACAGGCAGACTAACCATTACATACAGTCCAACAGTATTTTTACCCTTATATTGGTGATATGGTGGTTTTAATTACAGCTTACTTCTTCCAATCCATTTCTCAATGGCCTTCGACATTGCTTTTAAATTTGAATTAGGGCATTCTGGAGAAATTGCGCAGCCGGGGCTTATAATGTCTACTCCGGCTTCAAGGCATTCGATTACCTGCCTCTCTATGACATATGGCTTGGATACCCGTAAATCTGTAGTGTTGATGTTACCCATGATTTTGAATTTTCCTTTAGAAAGCTCCTTCATAACCCTAGGTTTAATAGCCCAGTCGAAGTTGAAGCATGTGAGACCTATTGCGCTGATCAAATGTAGTCGCGGAGTGATGTCTCCACAGATGTGCATTATTGTTGGACCCTTAATCCTTTCCACCATCCTCCTATGAGATTCTAAGAGAAACTTTTCATGCATACTTGGAGACATCACATTCCCACCCGCCCCTCCCTCTCCAATGGCTAATGCATCGATCCCTTCATCAAATTGAGCGTTTGCACACTCAGTTAAAATGTCCGTGGCAACGCCTATGAAATGCTTAATTTTATCAGGCTCCCTTATCATACCGATTAGCGTATTTCTAAGGCCATGCATCGCCAGAACCATTGAGAAAGGACCCATAACCTTCCCTAAAACCGCTACTCTATCTCCATATTTCTCCCTAGCAATTCTAAGAGCTTTCAAATAAACTTTAATGGGTTCTCTATCGAGTAGGTCTTCAGGGATGAATGCGTCTTCCGGTTTAGACCATGGATGGGAGACGGCGGCGGGCAGCTCGCTCTTACTCCCCCACCGCATCTCACATCCTAAAGCAGCCGGTTCGTTAAAATAGTTTATTATGAATGTAACAGCGTCGAAGCCTAGAACTTCATGGTTTGCCGCCAACAACTTTACAAGCTTTTCAGGGTCATGGTGAACATCCGGCATATAGCAACCCGTCATATCCTGAAGCTCAACAGTAGTTAGAGCTGAAACATGAGCTAGTGGGGGGCGATCCGGCTCCCCACCGTTTAAAGCAGCAAGAAATCTATCTCTTGGCAACATCAACATAGTAATGATTTTAAAGGCAAACTTAAAATTTGTCTTTACAGTGGGATAGGCCGTTTGGGCTATTCTAATAGAGATTGTTAATCGAAATAGTAACGGCGGGCTTCTTCAGGAGCATCCTCATATGTTATTCTGTAGCAACGATAAACCCCTTTCTCTATTCGCATTCTACCTTCAAAAGTAGCTGCACCTTTTTCAGGATCCATTATTGTTGTTGGATGGAGACACTGGGCGAAGAAGGGGTTTACATATTCCCAGACGAGTTCTCCGTCACGAGTAATTTCGAAAAGTCTCCCAGCTGGAGCGTCGAGCGATAAAGTGTTTCCGTTGGGTAGCCTTTGGGCGTTACCCCATGCCAAGCTTAGAAACCTCACTTTGTGTCTGTAGGGGAACCAAACATGGGGGTGTACATGAAGTTGAAAGCTGTACTCCCAGACAATTTCATTTGTTTTTGGATTTACCTCCACTAATCTGGTGTAAAACCGATGCCTTGGCGGATAACCAGCGCTCCCACCATTGTCGTAGACTAAGATATTACCGTTTTCCAGCATAGTAGGGTTGTGAGGGCCTATAAGTCCATCTGGGCCTCTCCCCCACATCCAGATAACTCTTCCCGTTGCTCTGCTAACTATGAAGATCATATTGGCGTTCCTAGAGCACGATAAAATATCTCCGTTGGGTAGAACCTCCACGGTGTTGATGTGTAAGTAGTCTCCACCTTGATCATAAATCAATTTCTTCGCTTCGATGTCAAAATCAAATTCCTCGAAGTGTTCTGTTGCAGACCACTCCCAAATAGCCTCCCCTTCAGGCGTCACCTCCCTAAAGCAATCGTCAATAAGAGGCTTACTAGATACCCTTTCGTCCTTTAATGGTCTGTTGTATAAAATCATCGTGTTACCATTATTCATCCTGCAGAAATCGTGGTGTGCATTCGGAATGAAGTACTCCCATACAACATTGCTATTCCAATCCATCTCTTTTAGCCCAAAGCCGATAACATTAGCGAGTATATGGTGGTTATTCTTTAAGTACTTATAGTACCAGGTTGTACCTATGGTAACCCCCCTCTCCCGGCTCTTCTCAATACCAACTGTCCACATGTGAACGACTCTACCATTCATGTCGATCATGTACACATAGGGTGAGCCTAAAGGAGCATAGATGGTATATCCATTGTAACACTTCTCCGGCTTATAGACGGTCAAACCTGTCCCCCACTCTAATACTGACATAACTGTCAACCACTTATCATAAGGCGGAGGAGATAAATATGTTTTTAAATAGCAATTGCAATTAAAATGATTGTATGGACACTGATGTATGTGTGGTTAAGCTTGATCTTGATTATAGGGCTTATAGGCTTAGGGTTCCTTTAAAATTTGGAAGTGTAGTCGTAACAGAGTCTGAATCTCTGATAGCTAAAGCTACAGTTAAAAATGGAGTTGGAAAACAGGCTGAGGGGATTGGGGCTATGCCTTTAGTCTGCGAGTGGGCTTTCCCAAATCCTGAAGTCGCTTATGAGGATAAGCTTGAAGCTATGAAGCTTGTAGCTGAACGTTTCAGTAGATTGGTTGAGATGAGGGGTAGGGAGGGAAAGCGCAGGCATCCAATCGACTTGTTCATGGAATTGGAGGGAGAAATTCCTAAAATTGCAAAAAATGTGTCGGAGGAATTACAGCTTAAGGAGAGGCTTCCAATACTCGCCGCTTTAGTAGCGGTCTCCCCTATAGATGCGGCTATACATGATGGGTTTGGGAAGGTTAACAGTATATGCAGCTACGACGGTTATGGGCCGAAGTATATGAGCCACGATTTAAGCCTATACTTAGGTTCTAGGTTTAGGGGGAAGTATATTTCAGACTACATTCGGCGGAGCTACGCACCAGAGATGCCCATATTCCACCTAGTTGGGGGCTTGGATAAGCTTACGAAGGACGAGGTCGATGCTGAAGACCCTAAGGACGGGCTGCCCGTGAGCTTGGAGGAGTGGATCGAGAGGGATGGGCTCTTCTGCTTTAAGATAAAGCTTCGGGGGAACGACTTAGACTGGGATGTTAAGAGGACTAAAGCCGTTACCGAGGTGATATCTGAAACTCTTAAGAGGCAGGGTAGGGAGGAGTTCTACCTGTCTGTAGACTCTAACGAGATGCATCCATCTCCAGACGCCGTTCTAGAGTACCTTGCGAGGGTTAAAAAAGAGGCTCCTGAAGCGTTTAAGAGAATACTCTACATTGAGCAACCCGTCAGTAGAGACCTAGCTAAATACATGTTTAACATGAAACCCGTATCCGATGTTAAACCCGTCCTAGCAGATGAAGGGGTCACAGACGTTAAGACGTTCGACCTCGCTATGAGGCTTGGATGGACAGGGGTCGCTTTGAAAGTCTGTAAATGCCACAGCTCAGCGCTTCTACTTGTAGCCAAGGCTGAGGAGCTTAAAATACCATACAGCGTTCAGGACTTAACATGCCCAGGTTTAGCCCTAGTCCACTCGGCTGGATTTGCAGCTAGGATAAACCCGATAAAAGGCTTCGAGTACAACGCTAGGCAATACCTACCGTTTGCATTCCCAGAAGTCCAGGAAAAGTACCCGGAGATATTCAAGGTTAAAAACGGCGTCATAAAAACAGACCGCCTAAACGGCACCGTAGGCTTGGGGCTGTACTTGTAGTCGGTTGAACAGCATAAACCTCGTAAACGGCTTCTATGAAAAGTTGTTCCCGGTGGTTTTACGTGAAGGTTGGTTTTTGCCTTCATAGAAACTGGTTGGGAGAGAAGCCTGAGCTCGTTAAGCTTCTCGATGAACTTGGCTACGACGGTGTGGAGATATGGCAGCAGGCTTTTGAAATCCTCGGTTTGGAAGGCGTCAGGGAGGCTTTGAAGCCTTATAGGCTTGAGGTTGCCGCTATAAATCCATACTTCGACTTTACAACGTCTGATACAAGCTATAGAGATTCTATAGAGCTCGCTAAGAAGTTCATAGAGTATGCAAGGGCTTTAGACTGTATTCGAATAAGAGTCTATACGAGTAAGATGGGGAGTTTCAAATCTAGCGACGAGGCTCAACCCATACATTGGCTTAGGGCTATAAATGGAATTCGAACAGTTTGCGACATAGCAGCTGAATATGGAATAATGTGTTTAATGGAGGTTCACTATGGGGATGGGCAGCTCTACGATTCTTCACCCTCCACTTTAAGGATATTGAAAGCCGTAGATAGGAGTAATTTAGCTGTAAACCTTCAACCCCCCTTAAAAGGTGAGACACCCTACGAGAGCGCTGAGAGGCTAGGACCTTACGTTAAGCATCTACATATACATAATTGGATAGGAAGATGGGGGAACTTCACCTTCCTAGATAGTGGAGATTTAGATATACCGAGATTCGTGAAAATATTGAGAAAGTACGGATTCGACGGATACATGTCTATAGAGCATGCAACCTGGAGGTCTACAGAGGAGATAGCTAGACACGAAGTAAAATACCTCAAGAACCTCATAAAAACTATAGAGGATGTTTAAGAGTACATGGTATTAGGTTTTCTCTCACATATTAGAGTCGCATGTATCTAAGACTCATTTTCAGCGCGGAGAAGTACGTTACCGACTTTGTTAAATATGTTTAGACTATGCTAAAAGCATACATCCTAAATTCTAAACGCGATTATACTTATTAGGCTTTAGATGGTCTATGAAAAAGTTGGAAATAAAAATGGGGCTTATGGATTATTTCTATCGCTACATTGGTATTAGGAAGCGTATCATGCCTATTATTCCCCCGATGAGTGTTGCTAGGACTGTGCCTGCCACGAACCCTATGACTATAGGTACCATAGTTTCACTGTAGGCTTTTGCACCTCCGATTTTTATCGTTATGTATTTGATTATGTAGGCTATTATGAAGACCCATGCTAAGCCTATTTTAACCCCAGGACCACCACAGCCTATGAATAGGCCTACGGGTTCAAGAGGCCACCAAGCAAATTTAAAGTGCATATAAGCCAACACCACCGTCAGCAGAGCACCGGAGACAACCCAAGGCCAGATAGGAGGCGGACTCGGACGAGTATAGACATAGCTTGGAGTCCCATATGAGCTTGAATCCCAAAACATCCCAATCCTAGTGCTACGGGCAATCCCTATGTAATGTCCAACTACTACGAATGTTGTGAATCCTATGAATGGTGCTATTAGAACCGTAGCACACATAACTTTAAACATGTTTCTATTGTCTACATTCAGATTTGAAGCGATACGCCAATTTTCTAGAATGGGTAGTGCCGTATGTCCAAGCATACTATTAGTATCAGTTAAGTAGTGACCTGAAATTCCGTATAGGAAGAAGCTTCTAGGTACATCAGGCATCTTTACATTGGGGTAGTGCCATCTGAAGAACCAAGGAGCTACCCTATCTCCCACAGGGATCGGCCCTGCAAACCCCCTAACTCTAGCATAGGATAGCTGGTATATTATTATGCTTACTACTACGTATATGAGGCCGTCTACAAAATCGAAGCCGCTTATCAAAAGCATGGTGAGTAGGGCTATTGAGGAGGCGACTATTATTATTAGTGCTGTTCTGTAGGATGTAGGTTCTTTCTTCTCCAATTCATCGGAAGACCCCTTGCCTAGGGCGAGTTTTAGAGGTCTCACTATTACACTTTTATAGTTCAGCAGAATAGCCATTATCAAGATCGTCGGGAGGACTCCATGCTCTACGAAGCCTGTTATGTTTATTGGAGGTATATGTCTAAGCATATCTGCTCTTGTACCGTCTGAGGCTGTTTCAATGCCTGTGTAATAGCCCATGATGTATGCTATCTGCGTCCCTATCAGTATGTAGACTATGTAGAAGAATGATGCGCTGAACAAAGTATCTAGGGGTACGAGTAAGGCTAAAGCTATGTAGAAGGGGTTGTAAGTGATCTGCGTTAAACCTACAACACTCTGATACAGTGATGGAAATACTGTCTGAGGCCTCAAAGTACCATAATAGGCGACGTTGTGCGTATTAGGGTTATACCAGCCGTATATGTCTGGAAGCCAGGGGAAGTTCCCTCTGAGAAAGTACAGTAGGAAAAATATGAAGCCTACAAGAGCACTTACAAGTATCAACTTAACCTTTGAACCCTTAGGCTCTTCGAGTGCTCCTATAAATTCGATGGCTGTTTGGACGTATGGATATGGTAGTTGCTCAACCTCAATCCACTGATACCTTAAGAATATACTGAATCCCGTTAAGCAGAACCATACAGTTATCATGAAAATGGACCAATATATTATTACTGGTATCCATTCAGGGCTTATGGGTCCACCAGTCGTCATAAATGGTACTAAAGCCTCCCTAGAAGGAGCCCAGAAATATGGTATATGCTTTGCAAGACCATATGAGTCTTTATACCTAGCTCCAAGCAATCTTCCAAATTGGTGGAACATACTATAACCACACCATCCCATTGCAATGGATGCTACCGTGTATATGTATGCGAGGGTACTCTTGCTTATCTTAGGAGTAACCCCCTTAGCTCTAATGAATAGTAAGATAAAGAGGTATATGAGCACCGGTATGCCTGAGTAGTAGTGGAGGTATCCAAGTTTACCTATATCAAGGGTTTCAGCTCCCGGAGTAACGAATTGTATTGAAACATTGGAAAATGCTAGGAATATTATCAGAGGTATTATCCAGTGCCATGGGATCTTCTCAACTTTCTCCAAACTCACACCCCATTAGGTATATACGCTAAATATTTATAAATTTTATTATTTATTATTAATCGGGTGTGTTAACTATTTCATATGTCTACTTGTTAAAGGAAGATGGTAATAAAGAAGGCGAATAAAAAAAGATAAAAGAGAGTAGCTTATAACATAAGGGTGGGATACGTATGGATCGTGTTAGAATAGGTTTTATAGGTGCTGGAGGCATGGCTAATAGAGTTCACTATCCATCGCTGGCTAGTTTCAGAGATGTTGAGATAACTGCTATATGCGATTTGGATGAGGGTAGGCTTAATAGGACCGCCGATAGGTATGGTGTTGAGCGGCGTTTCAGAGATTATAAGCTTATGCTTGAAAAAGTGTCTTTAGACGCCGTTTACGCTATTATGGCCCCTATCCCCACTGGCCACTATGCGGGTGCCGAGCCTCTGACCGACGTTGTCGTCAACTGTCTTAAACGTGGTCTTCACGTTTTCATAGAGAAGCCTCCGGGTATATCGGTTGAAGACACTAGGAGGATGGCTGAAGCCGCTAAGAGATATGGTTGTAAGACAATGGTCGGATTCAACAGGAGGTTTATACCAGTTTTTAGAGAGGCTAAACGTGTAGTTGAAGAGCGCGGCCCTATAACGCACTGTACAGCCGTTTTCCATAAGAATATGATAGGTCAACCTGAGCCTTGGGGTTGTGTGAGCCATCTTGTGGCGGACGTTATACATGCCGTTGACGCTTTAAGGTTTATGGGTGGGGAGCCTGAGAAGGTTGTCAGCTATGTTGCGAGCTTCTACGCAGACTATATGAACAGTTTTAACGCTATTATAAGGTTTAGAAACGGATGTGTGGGACATTTATGCTCAAACTACTCTTCAGGTGGACGAGTACACTACTTTGAAATGCACTCGAAAGGCATATATGCATTTGTAAATGTTCCATTTGAGCCTGAAAAGCAGGAGGCTTTAATATTGAAAGACGATAAACCCTATGGGGAGGCTGAAGTTATGAGAAACCTCGACCTCGTCGGGGGCTGTAGAGACTTCCACGTAATCTATGGATATCTCCAGGAGAATAGACACTTCATAGACTGTATAAGGGAAGATAGGATGCCTGAGACGAATTTTGAAGACGCCGTCAAAACAATGGAGCTTGTAGAACGTATAAAGGCTTCTACGTTTTGAGGTGGTTTTATGAAGCTTATAGTTTTCGCTAAAATGTTTCAGAAGCTTCCTCTCTCTGAGTTCGGCGAAATCATGGCCGACATCGGCTTTGAAGGCGTAGATTTAACGGTTAGACCTGGAGGCTACATAACTCCGGAAGAAGTTAAGGAGAAGCTTCCAGAAGCCATAGAAATATTGAAGTCTAAAGGCTTATCCGTTCCGATGATAACGACGTCTATAACAGATGCAGGTGAGCCTTATGCCGAGGAGACGTTTAAAGTGGCGTCGGAGTGCGGCGTCAAGTATCTGAAGCTTGGATACTGGATGTATAGGGGCTTCGGCTTCCTCAGAAGCCAGATGGAGGATGTACGTGGAAAATTGGAGAAGATTCAGGGGCTGAGTCGAAAGTATGGTGTAACCGCGGGTGTACACATACATTCCGGAATGTATATGTCAGCTGAACCAGCAATCCTATGGGAGATTTTGAAAGGATTCGACCCAGACCTCATCGGAGCCTACATAGACCCAGGTCATATGGTTGTTGAAGGTGGACTAGCCGGATGGCTCATGGGTATGGATATATTGGCGGATCGCATACGCATGGTGGCTGTTAAAGACTTTGGATGGTTTAAAGAAGGCGGGAGATGGATTGCGCGCGTCGTCCCGATGGGTGAGGGGCTGGTTCCATGGAGGGAGGTGTTTAAAATACTCAAATATATAGGGTTTAAAGGGCCTGTATCGATACATTGCGAGTACGAGGAGATGCCTCTCAGAGAGATAATAGAGCAAGCTAGGAGAGATCTGAATTACGTTAAGGAGGTTTTAAAGTCTATTTAAGGGGGAGGAGGCCTATCATGTCTAAACGTAGGATACTCTATATTCCAACTAGAGCCCATACGGAGAGGGTCTTCACTAAGGAAGACTTTGAAATGTTTCTCAGACTTTTCGACGTGACTGTTAATACTAAAGATCGCGACCTATCTTCAAGTGAAGTCGCCGAGCTTATAACCGGTATGGAGGGGCTTGTAACCGGTTGGGGAAGCCCAGGGTTGACGGGTGAGGTTTTCGAAAAGGCGGATAGTCTTAAGATAATCGTTCACTCCGCAGGATCCGTTAGACCCATACTGGCTAAATCTGTGGTTGAGAAATATGTTATACCCCGCGGTATATGCGTTGTAAGCTGTAGAAGGGCTATAGCCTATAATGTGGCTGAGTCTACCGTGGGTATGATGATCATGACTTTGAGGCGTTGGTTTGATCATATACAAACTTATAGGGAGAAGGGCGTTTGGAGGAGCCGAGAAATACCGGAGAACGGCCAGTTTCTCATGGGTGCCACCGTGGGTATAGTTGGAGTGGGCGTGGTTGGTAGAGAAGTTATAAGGCTTCTCAAACCTTTCGATGTTAAGATTCTCGTCTATGATCCCTATCTTTCAGAGTGGGAAGCGGGTAGGCTGGGCGTTAGAAAAGTAGGGTTGAACGAGCTTTTCGAAAAATCTGACGTTGTAAGCATACATGCTCCTTTGACGAGTGAGACTTACCATATGATAGGCCGCGATCAGCTTAGACGAATGAAGGATGGAGCTGTGCTAATAAACACCGCTAGAGGGGGAATAATAGACCACGATGCCCTTATTGAGGAATGTGAGAAAGGACGTATAAGAGCCTTCCTAGACGTTACAGAACCTGAGCCTCTACCACCTAACAGCCCACTTAGAGGTCTTAAAAACGTCTACATCACTCCCCATGTGGCTGGGGCGGGATACTACGGCTACCATATGATAGGTAAAACCGTAGTCAAATCTCTAGAAGACTTCTTCGCAGGAAGACCTGTGGAAGACGCATTAGACATGAACCTATACGATATAACAGCCTAGTAGAGACTGAGAGACCTATGAGGAAAATATAAAATAAGGGGTTTAACCATGTTAAAGTCTACACTGTTGCTTATAGCCGCTGAAAGTCCTTTAAACTTCAGTCTTTTCCAAGGTTGAAATTTCACATCATAATTTTTCGCTATGGATATGTATACCCTATCGGACGGTTATATTGGTTATTGAATTGTCAACCAGTTTAAAGTTTAACATAGTAAGTATGGGTGTAGGGTGCTCTTTTTTCCCCTTACATATTCAAAAGCCGATAGCAGACACCACTATTCATCAACACACTTCCAATGTGTAAGGAAAAGAAATCAAACAAAAATTAAATCACAAAGCATATAAGGTAAAATCAGTTGCCGAATATCGATGGGAGATTTAGTTGATTATAGATATGCATGTTCACATACCTTTTCGTGGACTTGAAGATGTAGAAATAGATTGGAGAGAGAAATTTGAGAGGATGCTAATTGCAGCTCAAAAAGCTGGTATTGACAGACAGGTGATTCTAGGGCTTTCCAGTAATAATGAGTTTATAAGAGAGCTTGTAGATAAGCATCGAGATAAATTAATAGGATTCGTTAGGGGATGTTGCACCGATCCAAAGGCGCCAGCAATCATAGAGAGATTTGTAAGAGAGTATGATTTTAAAGGGGTGAAGATTCATGCTGAGTCAAACTGGCCTCTCTCAGGTCTACTTAGCGCTCACGCCATATTTCTAAAGGCAGCAGAGCTCGATGTTCCTGTGGTTATACATAGCTGGCATGATGAGGAAGGTTTAACACATGAGGCGAGAACTCTCATAGCGCCGGAAGGGTTTTCCTTTTCAGTGCGCATAATTGCGGAATTGGGGAGAAGATACCCTGACACTAAGTTTGTTTTCGCCCACATGGGGGGTATGTGGGTGAAGGCTCTTGACGCTGCAAGACCATATCCAAACATATATTTCGACACATCCGGTTTTGACCCTGAAAGAGGCGTTATAGAGAGTGCTGTAGAAATGATAGGAGCCGACAGAATATTGTTCGGCTCCGATGCACCTGGTCGGAGCTATATATCTCAGCTGGCTAAAGTCAAGTACGCAGATATCAGTGAAAGTGATAAGAGGAGGATACTGGGAGAAAACGCCCTCAAGCTTCTAAAGGAGGTGGGTTAAATGATCATAGATGTAAATGCCTATCTAGGTAGATGGCCCTTCATGCCATTAAAATATGAGACTGCAAAGGGCATCTTAGCATTGATGGATAGAGCTGGAATTGATAAGGCTGTGATAACATCTTTAAACAGCGTCTTTCATTACAACTATGAAGTAGGAAACTTTGAACTATGCGAGGTGTGCAGACAATATCCGGGGAGGTTTATACCATTTGCAGTAATCAACCTAAATTTCGTAAATTGGAGGAATCACTTAAGGGAATGTGTCGAAAAATATGGGGTTAAGGGTGTAAAACTCCACCCAGATTACCATAAATATAGCTTGCTCTCAAATGAGATGTCGAAGCTAGCTGAGGAGGCTAGAAAGTTGAATTTACCAATATTCATCCAGACCAGTCTCTTAGACATGAGACATCACCCAGGCTACTGTTTTGTTCCGGAGGCTCCAATATTGGAGGTTGCGCAAGTTATTAATCAGTATCGAGAGAATGTATTCATAGTAGGCGGCGGAAAACATTTTTCAAATACTGTTCAACAGCTTTTAAGATACGTCTCGAAAAACCAAAACTTCTACATATCTACTGATGGGCTCGGCGGCCCATTTGACTGCATTGAGCGTTTAGTAGAGCAGATTGGTAGTTCAAGATTACTTTTTGGAACTAGAATACCCATCCTGTACGCTGAAGCTTCAAAGTTGATGATTGAGAAGTCGGAGATCAATGAGGATGATAAGAGGAAGATATTGGGGGAGAATGCTGAGAAAATTCTTTCTCCAAGCTGATTTTTAGCGTATCATTTCCACAATTTGCTTCAATAATTTACTTTTCCATATCAAGAAACATATCTCATAGAATTTCAGCATTACCTCAGTAGCTACATCAACTTACACAAGACCGTGTTTCTCAATAACAGCCTAAAACCTCTTATCATACTACGAGATTCATATCTTCCTGTGTTTTCTAATCGTTTCAATTAGTGTGTCTATATTCTCTTTTGGGGTCCCTGGAACTATGTAGTTTGAAACTCCGACTATGATTCCTCTACTTCTCTTGGCTTCTTCAAGGCATGACCTAACTTCAGCCTTCACGTCTTCTCTACTTCCACAGTATAATGTGTGGGAGCTTATGTTTCCTATAAGTACGAGGTTGGGAAAACGTTCTCTGAGTTTACATAAATCCATTCCAGCTCTTCGATCTATCTCATAGTAGCCATCAACTCCAGATTTTCCGAAAAGGTCATCGGCGACTGGCCAAAGATTTCCGTCGCTAGCGTATAGATAGTACATTCCATGTTTATGACATTCCTCAGCAACTCTACGTATTCTAGGTAAGACAAGCTCACGGAAGGTTTTAGGGGGAAGACAAGGGCCTCTATTATCAGCAATATCTACCCCGCTGAATAGTAATTTCACCCCTGCATCTGCAAGATACTTTATCTGCCTTACGGCTAATTCTGCTTGTATATCTAGGTAGCGGGCGGCTAAATCCGGTCTATGCTTCACAGCTATAAGCCATATGAGATCCTCCGTGCTCAACCCAATGCCTACAGATCCACCGTTTACCCTGATAGCGTATTCTCCACCATATTTCTCTATCAAGCTACGTATTTCCTGAAATTCTTCAGCTCTCGGACGGTAGTTCTCCAACCACTCCTCCATGCTAATGAGATACTCCTCCGCTCTCTTAAGTCGAACGCTTAAACTCATCTTCTCCCTTGGAGGATGCTCTTCGACTATGCTAAAGAGTTCAGAAGATGGATTGTAACGTCTTATCACGTATTCCCCCCTGGGGTCTCCATAAAGGAAGGTGTATTCATCGATCTTCACCGTAGGCTTTACGGGGAGGCGCCAATAATGAAACCGTATGATATCCTGATCCGTTGCTTTAGCTATTTCAAAAGCGTCTTCAATCGATTTCTTTAAAAATTCTCGGTGAGCCTCCTCACCCTCCCATAGTGCCCTTGCCTCCCTCCACTGTTGTATTCCACCTCCAACATAGACTTCACGTCTCAGTATTTTTGAAGCCGCGTCTCCGGAGAAGCCTATATGATGTATAGGTACCATGTCTACTAGCTCAAACTCGAATGTAGCCAATACTCTTTCCCTAGACGTCATAGGCATGTGAGTTGCCCCTAATTCCCATAAGTACTCCTAAATAGTACCCATGTGTCAGATTTCACCAATAGATTCATCTTCATCCAATGTAAGTCTCATAACGTCTGGCTCCGGTGGCATTAAGTTTAGAAATTGCTCAGAAGTTCGTCTGGGGTCTCCGCTTCCAACTATGTATCTTCCAACAACTATCACATCCGCTCCGCTCTTTAGCGCTTCAATAGCTGAAGATGGTGTTATTCCTCCGGCAACTGCTACGAGGACTTTAAAACGGTTTTTAACCTCAGATATCTCATTCCATCTAAATTCTACTTGTTTACCGGATTCTACAGTCTTCCTTTCAACATCGGCACTAACGTGTAGGAGAACGATGTCAGGCTTATATTCCAACGCTTCGATTTTAGCTATTGGATTTGAAACTTCCATCATGTCCAATACTGAGTAAATCCCCTGTTTCTGAGCCTCAAGTATAGCTTTATCTATAGTGGTTTTTGATGCAACGCCGAGTATGCAGACGGCATCCGCAGTAGCGTCAGCGGCTTCTTTAACTTCAACCCTACCAACATCCATTGTCTTTAAATCCGCGACTATAAATGCATCCTTCCATACCTCCCTTATTTTCCCGATAACTCCAACACCGTAGGCTTTTATAAGCGGAGTGCCAGCTTCAAGAATAATTCTTTCACTCCTAGGCAACTGTTTAACTACTTCTAAAGCCTTTTCAAGACTACTTAAGTCTAATGCGACCTGCAAATATGGTGGACTCCAGAGCCTTCTAACTCTAAAGCCCATAATTGGATGAACAGCTCTATCTTTTTCTTTGAGAATCTTATCGATGCTCGGATATCCTTTTAAAGCTCTCCTAGTAGCCAGCTTTGTAGCAGCATAGTTGAACTGATAGATCTTTCTATAATCTTTGGCTTTAGGATGTACGAAGACTGAAACCACTACAACCCAATCCTCACATTTATCTCTTGGAATAATACCCTCTTCAACTGCGTCAGCTATAGCCTTAGCAACAGCCGCTTGAGCAGGACCGAAGACTTTCTCAGAATCCTCCATACTCTTGACCGTGACCTTGGGTATGATCAAAGTACTAGGCTTAACCGGTAGATTGGGCCTCAATACGGCGAGCATACCCGTGTGGCCAGCAGAGGGATTCGATAAAGCGTTTGTAAATGCTAAGCCAACTGGTCCATTTTTCTCCCCAATCACTATATCAACGTGAGCGACTTCATAACCTGAACCTACTAGAGCCTCCCCTACGTAAAAGCCCCGCTCCAACCTTTCCACATATATACATTACAATGGGGACGATTAAAACTTTGTGAACAAAGTCGCTACTGTACACAGTATACTTCATAGCCTACCTAAAGCCGGATGATGAAAAACATGAAGAGGTATTAAGACTTCTATATGAACATAGAAAGTTTTATGTGAAGATAGAGTTCAATATCAATTTTCAGGAGGTGTTAAATTGAACGTTAAAGTTGGGTTTATAGTCTGTGGCGTACACTCTGAAGTGAAAGACGCACTGGGTAGACCTATGATCGACGTTAAACTTATTGAAGACTCCTTAAACTCCCTTAGAAAAGCTGGATTAGACGTTTATAGATTTGGTGAAGTTCTTTCAAGAAGCTGGGAGATTGAGAAAGCTGTAGAAGAGTTTGAGAAACAGAACGTTGACTGCATTATCTTCTACGTTGCTACATGGCTTTGGGCTTCAGAAATCTGGAGAGCCGTACGTCGCCTTTCAATACCTACGTTAATATGGTGTACGCCAACCCCTATAGGATGGGCAACTGGCGGCGCATTAGTTTTACATGGTGCTTTAGACGAAGTTGGGGTCAAGCATAGGATCGTCTACGGTTATCCAGATGAGGAAGAGACCGTGAGGGATATATTGGCTTTTACCAGAGCGGCAGCAGTTGCTAATAGGCTTAAGAAGACGACTTTAGGGCTCATAGGAGGCTACAGTATGGGTGCCGTTACTGGATCTGTGGATATTGCACAGGTGTTGTCAAAATTCGGGGTTAAAATCGAACATGTAGACCAGTATGAGCTTATTGAGTTGGCTGAGGCTATTCCAAAGGAGGACGTGAGGAAAACGTATAGGGAATTGAGGGAAAAGTATGAAAGGTTGCCTGAGCTCGATGAGGTCATGGAGAGGTCTATAAGACTATACATCGCACTGAAGAAGCTCGTCTCAGATAGGAGGTACGACGTTGTAGCTGTTAAATGTTTTCCAGAGCTTGGAGACCACTATGCAACAGCATGTTTAGCACAGAGCCTTCTGCCAGATGAAGGGGTTGTCACCTCATGTATAGGTGATGTTAACACGGCGTTATCCGCATACATACTGTACTTGTTAAGTGGAAAGCCCACGTTCAACCCAGATGTACAGCAGATTAGGAAGTGGGAGAATGTCGTTAAACTAGCATCCGATGGAGCGGCGCCAATATCTTTAGCCGAAAATGTGAAAAAGGTTACTTTAAAACGTAGGGGCTTGCCAACTGAAGGAGCCGCCGATGGCATTTGTGTTGGATTTGTATGTAAACCCGGACCCGTTACTATGCTTCGGCTATGTAGAATCAAAGGAGAATACTTTATGCATATAGCCACGGGAGAAGCTTTCATTCCAAAGGATGTAGATGTAGCTCTCACTGAATGCGGTTTTCCGCACTGGCCGCATGCATTCGTAAAACTGAGCGGAGATTTGGAGAAATTTGTTCAAAATCAGAGGAGCGAGTACATATCTATGTGTTATGGCAATTACGAAAAAGAGCTGATAGACCTATGCTACATACTGGATATAAAACCGCTACTGGACAAGTAGGCTGTGAATACTTTTTACATTGATCCCTCCCTCACTCAGTTTTCCATAAATTAAGTTGCGCTCAACCGCGTTGCTGAAAAGCTAAAAGCACTAAAAGTCTTATAGTATTCTAGACCCCTATGAGCGTTAGAATTGGGATAGTCGGTTGCGGTAGCATAAGTTGGGAGCATGTCAGGAGGCTTAGCCTCCTGAAAGAGGGGGAAGCTAGAGTAGTAGCCTTATGCGATATCGTTAAAAACAACGCTGAGAATTTGAGAAGATATGTAAACGTTTTTAGGAATATAGCTCCAGAAGCGCTGGATCAAAACGCCATCTTCGAAGACTACGATAGCATGTTGAGTAGCGTGGAGCTAGACGCGGTTATCGTATGTACACCTCACAATATGCATTATGAGCATACTATGAAGGCTCTTAGACGCGGGTTGCACGTGCTCGTGGAAAAACCCATGGCCCTATCAGTCAGAGAAGCTGAGGACATGGTTAATGAGGCTTCTAAACGTAACCTCGTATTAACGGTAGGTTATCAGCGGCACTGTCAACCGGAGTACGTTTATGCTAGACGTAAGATTTTAAGTGGTGAGTTGGGTGAGCCCCATATGATAGTCGGCTGGCTTGTTCAAAACCTCGTAGCGGCTGGGAGATTCTATTTAAACCCTGAAGTTTCAGGTGGAGGTCAGCTTAAAGCATCTGGAACACATCTAGTGGATGTAATACTTTGGATGACTGATACGGAGCCCGTGAAGGTTAAAGCTTTTATGGATAAGGCTGGGGCTCCAGTAGAGCTCTATGCTGTTTTAGCCGTAGAATTATCTAATGGCGCTTTAGCGTCAATATCCATATCTGGAGGGCATCCGAGACCGCATACTGGTGTGACTGATGAGATTAGGGTTTGGTGTTCAAAGGGTGCTATCCACGTAATAGATGGAGCCGTTTATGTTGAGGATTCCAATTCAAACGTGACGAAAATCGACTGGAGTTTACTTCCAAGGGTCAGCCCAAACCCAGACGTAAATTTCGTTAGGACTATACTTGGTAAAGAGGAGAATTTAATACCAGGTATCTGTGGGCTTAGGGCTACAAAACTTGAAGAAATGGCTTATATGGATGTGGGACGGCAGATTCCGAGTAGACTTAGAAGGGTTTAAACGCCTTTATACTCCCATGGAAATCTGCATTGGATCAGATCGATTATTCCACCTTGCCATTCAGCATCAGCCACCGTAAAGTGTGCTCTTATAGGCTCATCATATCGCAGTATTTTTACCATTATGTGATTCCACCCCTTCTGAAGAGTAGCGGTTGTATAGTTGGATCCGTCACCGCTGTAATTCGGTCTCAGCGGAACGGTCTGCCTCGTTTCATGTATCTTTTTACCATTCAACCATAAACGCATTTTACTATTGTTCGACACCCCCAACACGACTTTTAATTCACTGGGAGAGTAGATGAAGTGGCGTAAGTATATAACTCCAGGTTCGCCCTTGAAGAACTGCTCCACTTCTAAAGCGTTTTCAGGCCAAGAAATGGCCTTCCACCCTTCACCAGCCTCCATAAGTTCTACGTCTCTCTCAGGTGGAAATTCAGCGTCTAGGGAAACAGGTTTTCTGAAGACTTCTGAAACCAGCCAACGGAATCCTCCAACGAAGTTCAGCGGAATCCATAGGAGGCTTGGCCTTCCATAAATTGAAATCTCAACGGCTCCTCTATTGACGGTGTCTATACCGTATACGTTTGACGTTACTGAGAATTCAAACTCACGCTCCTCTCTTGGATTCAAATTGAAGTAGCGAGTTGAAGATGGCTCTAAACTCCAACCTCTGGGAATATGTACAGTGAGTTTTCCAAATATAGACGTTGATCTAGTATTCCTTATGGAGATTTTAAACCGGTTTGGAGTATCTGGGAGGATGGCGGGGCCATCTACGTACGTGATTGAAGCTTCTACAGTGATTAGATCAAAGCGTACACAGTTATGGGGAATACCGTAGGTCTTCTTCACATCCTTCAAGGAACTTAGTAGGGCATCTTCAGCTCCGGAGAAATCGTCTTCATCCGATAATTTCACGAAAGAGTTGAATGAGTTTAAAATACGCTCACCTACTGCACACACTTCTTCTGTAAGTTCGTGTAAGTTCCTAGGGACATGAATGTTTACTATTCCACGGCTTACAAGGACTTGTTCTCCTAAAGGCTTAACCCATTTCTCCGGAAGCCCACTTGCACCGTTGATTATGCCCCATATTGCTCCCACAGTAGCACCTGTACAGTCTGTATCCCATCCACAGTTTACGGCTTTACACATGGCATCTCCGAAATCCTCACCGTAGAGAAGCCCGATTGTTTGAAAGCCTAGGTTTATCGGAGAATACTGAGCTATTGGACTATACGCCACCTCTTTAACTTTCTCACGCGCCTTTCTCCAATCTAACCCGCTGAGATAAGAGTTTAAAGCCGTACGGATGGCCTTCGCGGTCATACTATTCTCCGGGATTGCTGAGAGACCTAACTCTACCAGTTTAACTCTATCACTTACTAGGAAAGCTGAGGATTCTACCACGGCGTTGAAAACCTCACCGTAGACAGACTCCCCTCCAGCATGGTCGCATACTGCGTCTTGGTAGGCATACCATGCCGCTATATGGGGGGAACCTGGCGCTATACAAGCCCATATTTCTGAACGTATGGGACTTCCCATACAATCTTTAAACCAGTTATTATACCATCCTGAAACCGGCGGTTGCAACCCTTTCCTTAAATTGGTCTTATGCAACCCATACTCATCATAGTTATACAGTATACAGTCAAGCCAATATTCAGCTAAATCCCGCGTGGTTATGTTTATACCCCGGTCTCTGAGAGCTTGAAGCCAAACCAATTGAATCTCAAGGTCGTCGTTTGGAATACCCCCTTCAACGAGCTTCGGATACCACCAAATGTCAAACATCTCCTCTTGCCCAAATATACGTTCAAGAGGAGCGCCTAATGTCCCACCAGCGTTCTTACCCAACCAACATCCATAAACTTTATCATAGTAAGTCTTCCTACTGAGTTTAACAACAGACATAGAATCAGCTCCAATCTGAAGATTCACCTCTAACTTTATATCTCTTTCGCTATATGTTGCAACTTTCTTTTGAAACTTGCATACATATTCAACTAAACCGCTCCTTGGTTCTCTTTTTAGTAAAGCTGAAGTTGTTTACAGAGTCAACTTTCATAATATAGGCTTTGTTTTGAGATCCATTTCCCTAAGCTTGAAAGTTGGAACACTTACAAGCTTTGATAAAGCGTAAGGATATCTCCAACTGTGTACAGTCTGTCTAAGGTACTTAATGCAGATGTTTATGGATATATCTCCATCGAATGTATGCCCGTACTCAAGATGTAACAACCTTTGATGCATATACGTTGAACATACGGTCCCCCTTCCATCAGGATATATGCTTGAGCGCAGAGTCGATATATATATCCTGGTGTACTTAACTATCTAATATTACTGCTTCCATAGAAGGTTACCTACGGTGGGACGTGGATACGTGTATCTAGGATATGATGCGTTGAAAGACGGAATAGATGAAAAAGACAGTTTAATCTTCAAAATTTTGGAATAAAATTCAAAAAAGTAGCATAAGACTTATAAACCAGAAAAATGCTTTGTGGTTTAATTTAAATTTTTATACTCGCGTTTTCTCAACCTATGGACTGGAGGCTTGTTGATGAGAGGCTTATCAGGCGTGGTGAGCTCCTTCTCAGCCTAGACTTCCTTGAAGATTATGATTTTGAGCTCAGCCTCTTGAATGATTGTAAGGTTGGGCGTCCATTCAAGATTACTGATGGATATGTTGTGTTCATCGCTGTTGTACGCTACCTATTCTCCATGCCCTATAGGCGGATTGAGGGCTTCACTAGGGCTTTGAGTAGGCTTGTTCCAAGGCTTCCAACGGTAGACTACTCATGGGCTAGGAGGTGTATACTCAGGCTTGATTTAAGCCCATATGAATCCCTAAGCAGATGTGATGGGCCGGTTGCCATAGCTGTTGACTCGAGCGGCGTGAGCGTCCATAAATGCGGTGGATGGGTTGAGAGAGTGTATGGTAGGAAGAAGCGCTATGTTAAGATACACTTCGCAGTTGACGTTAGAACGAAGGAGGTATTGGCGATGTATGTGACCACGGACGACATACATGACTCAGAGGTTCTGCCAAGCATAATAGCGAACGCTTCAAGGCATAGGAGTATTGCTGAGGCATTTATGGATGGGGCATACGATTCGGTGAAAGCCTATAGGCTTCTCAAGAGTATGGGTGTAAATCCGGTAATTAAGCCTAGAAGAAACGCTAGGACGGACAGAGGCCCTCCTGAGAGGCGCTCTTCAGTCATGATTCTTAAAACTCTTGGTGAGGGGGAGTGGAGCAGGATGATGGGTTACGGTAGGCGCTGGAGCGCTGAGACAGCATTCTCAACGTTCAAACGCCTATACGGAGAATACTCCATGGCTAAAAACATGGAAAACATATCTAAAGAACTATCAGCTAAAGCATACATATACAACATGCTAATAAACCTACAAAACTAAATCGAAGACAAGCAGCTAAAACTAGAAGGGGGAACCAAAACCAAAAGAATTAAGCCACAAAGTTAGCAAAATTAAAAATACCCTCAAAGCAGAAAACATGAAAAAACTTAAATATTACCTCCAAAAAAAATGAGGGACAATGTCTGCGTCTAGTGAGAAGGTAGTTGAGGAGAAAATTCCGTGGCGTTTTCTGATACCTTTCATGGTTATTCTGGGCTTCCTTGCACCAATTTATAATACGACAAATCCACTTGATAAATGGATGAATCCACCCCACTACAGTGCAACCATAGCTTTAACAATCATATGTTACTCTGGTCTCGTAGCTTTACCATTCATAAGTTTTTACTTCGCAGGTGCTCTTGGAAGGCTTAGCTTCTTTAAGAAAAGAGTTAATCCAACGAGCCTAACATGGTTGTACATCATAACACTATGTCTTTCATATTATATGGGAATCCCCGGAGGCATGTCATACTGTGCAAGTTACGGCGTATTCTTAGGAAACAGGATTTTAAGTTCCGCTGAGGAGACTGCGAGGCTTATACCATGGTTTATGGCTCCTCCAAAAGATGTTGCTGTGAGGGCGCTTTATGGAAATACACCCGTGCCATGGATTGATCTAATGCCTATGATAATGTTCTGGTGGATATTCATGGTCGTAAACGGTCTTTTAGTAGTGTTCATTGCAACACTTTTCAGGAAAAACTGGATAGATATTGAGCGGGTTCCATTCCCCCATACCCTTGCAGCTTATGAGCTCTTAATAAGAGTGATCCCTGAAGATAGGAAGAAAACAGTAAGACTTAAGACCCCATTCATAATAGGTCTGGTAATAGGGCTGATTGTTTGGGTTCCAACATTGCTCTTAGCCTATTTCCCTTGGTTTCCAGATATCCTTGGGTTGAAAACGCACGTATGCGCTTACGGGGCTTATAATGTTTGGCCCGGGGATCCTTTAGCCAGCATACCCGGTATGAGTAGAATTGGTAGGGAGCCTCTAGGAGTGGCTATAGCGTACTTTGCTCCGCTTAAAGTATTGTTTAATATATGGTTTTGGTGGCTAGTCTTAGTGATTATGATACAGGTATCTTATTTCCTTGGATATTATACAGGGCTTCCAGATACACCTGCTTGCGGTAGAATTTGGTGTGCAACAGTATCCCCAACGTATCAACCCCCTCTTAAATCCATCGCTCTACTAAGTGGAGGGGTAATAGCGTTAGTGGTTCTCATACTTGTTACAAACTGGAGGTACATCAGAGATACGATTAACATTGCTTTAGGAAGGATGGGGGTTGCCGAAAGGGCTGAATTTGAACGTGGAGAACCCATAAGCTATAAAATAATATGGCCGATGATTGTTATATTTGCTATAGTAGCAGTTGCAATATATTTAGTGTGTGGAATAAATCCGCTATCAGCTGTGTTGAATGTCGTAAACATGTTCGTCATGTACTTTGCTACGATGAGGTTTATCGGCTTAGTAGGGATATACTACCGGGGGGCTGATAAAGGATGCGCCCTACATAGATTACTAGTATGGCCTCAGGCTCCCGAATCTCTAAATACCGATTTTGCACTATCAGCCTACTTCAATAACATGTTTGGAGATTGTGCACCAGATACTATGTGCTCAATTGGCGGAGTTTTTCTAACAACTTTCCAAGGATATAAAATGGCCTCTCTCACGGGTGTAAGCTCTAAAAGTGTATTCAAGGTTTCTGTAGCCTCAGTGGTAATATTTTCATTAACGACAATGTTGTCATTCTTATGGATGTGTTATACATTCGGGCTTACGAAAGTGCCGGCAATTTATGGTATGCATGCTTGCAATGGTATAGTGCAAAGGTTTGCTAACCTTCAAAATTGGAACAATCGTCCTGGAACCGAGCCATGGACACCGCACTTCATAGCTGGCTTTATAATTGTAGCGCTTCTAAGCCTACTCCATACGAGATTTATATGGTTCCCGTTTGAGCCCGTGGGGTTCATTCTTGGCATGGGGGCTGGATATGAAATGGGCTACTGGAGTTACGCACTAGTAGCATGGATTCTGAAGACTATAACCCTAAAAATCGGCGGCAGTAAAGCCTACGAAGAGTGGGGTGTACCTATAGCCGCGGGATATGTAGCAGGGCACATGCTAGTGCTAATACCTGGGTCAATAATAGCTACGATAAAATATTTTGTACCTTTCTAAAAATTTCCATTCTATTTTTTCATTTCTATAATCGTCCAGCTCAACACGGGTATATATGAGGGTTTCACGGATTGTGGTGGGCATAGGCGTAGGTCTATAGTTTTAGCGTCTGTGAAAGTCAGGGTTGGGGTGAAGACTTCCCGCTGACGTGGATGTGCAACCCGGTTGAACTGCAATGTACTTCTACGCCAAGTCTAAAGGTGAGAAACTCAGCATATATTTTTTAAACATTCACAAGCCGAAAACATGAACGCTTGGAGAAAAGGAATTGAGTAGAAGAATGGGCATGGAGAATAAGTAGTGTACAATACTAATAAACTTGACATAGCTATCAATAAGCTTAAATGGGTGGCTAACCCTACTCCATTCATAACGTTAATCTCAAGATCATAACCTTCAAGGAAATCTAAGCTGAGAAGAGGCCTGCCACACCTAAAAAGTCTTCATCAACACGCTTCTAACACATAAAGAGAAAAATTCAAAACAAAAATTAGTTAAGCTACGAGACTAAAGACTAAAAACTAAAAAATTTACATAGAGAGAAAGAAGAAAACACGTTCATATAAGGGTGAGCGATTGTTGGATTCTTATGAGAGATTTGTTAGATGCTTAAACTTTGAAGAGCCTGATAGAGTAGCTACTTGGGCTCTCATAAACAACATAGATATATACTACTCTCTTGGCGGAACTGGACCCGTTGAGGAAATTGTACCTAGAACCTTCTCAAAGCTCGGTATAGATGCTACTAGAACTGGGCTGTATTTACCATCGACGGAAACTAAGTTATGGCACAGCAATAAAGTACACTTTTTTATTTGTGATAGAGAATTCACGTTTAGAACAGTCCCTGAAGAGGGGACAACATGGATTGTTGAAAGCCCGTTCAAAACTTTAGAGGACTTATATGAGATCAATCTAGAGCCTCTATCTGAGAGTGAAATACTTGAGACTTTCATACCACAAATAGAGAAGACTGTGAAAGCCTTTGAGAAGTTTGGTGTGGTGTATGTTTATTGTGGATATATGATCTTTAATTGGTTATTCTGGTTTCTAGGATGGAAACTCTTCGTTAAGGCTCTTCATCAAGCAAGAGAGCGTATTAGAAGTTTAATGGATAAGTTTACTTTTGTGGAAGAGGTTTTATCGAGAGCTTGGTCGGAGTTTAATGCTCCAGCTTACATGTATGGTGATGACATAGCCTATAAACATGGATTAATGATAAATCCAAAATTTTTACGAGAAGAGTGGCTACCAAGAGTTAAAAAGGTCATCGAACCTGTGAAAAAGAAAGGAATGAAAGCGCTTTTTCACAGTGATGGGAATATCTGGGATTTCATTGATGATCTTATTGAGGTGGGGTTTGATGGCATAAACCCTCTAGAGCCAATAGCTGGCATGGATATTGGGAAAGTAAAGGCGAAATATGGCGATAGACTTATTCTTTTAGGTGGTATAGACTGTTCTCAACTACTACCATTAGGATCACCACAAGACGTAAAAAAAAACAGTAATTAAAGCTATCAAGGAAGGAGCCCCTGGCTCAGGTTATTGTCTTGGATCTAGTAGTGAGATACGCCCGGGGACGCCTCTAATTAACGTAGTAACAATGTTCAAGACTGCGGCTAAATATGGGCAATACACAAAAACAAATGTGGGTAATTCTTAATAAGACATGACCTGCATAAAAATTTTAATTATATTGCTGACTGAGAGAATTCACTGTATTTAATGAACCTCTCATTAGCAATCTTCCAATCCATGGATCGAGAAAATTTAAATAAAAAAGCAAAGTGATGTCAAACAGAGTTTAATATGAATGATCTGGAGAGGTTTCTGGCTACTGTTAGCTTTAGAAAGGTTGATAGGTATCCGTATTGGGAGCTTGGAATATGGGGTCAAACGTACGATAGATGGCTTCGGGAGGGTTTGAGTGAAGAAGAGCTTAGAGGAGACTGGTTTAGAGGTGAGCCTAAATTTGCCAAGCTCGATAAGAGAGACTTTATTCCTTTAAACTTGGAGCCGATTCCAGGTTTTGAGGAGAAGGTTATTTCTGAAGACGACCGTTATCTGGTTTTTAGAGACAAGTGGGGGCGTGTTAGAAGGGCTCTGAAGGAGGGTGAAGCTCATGGAACTAGAGCATCGATGGATACCTACATAGACTTCTACGTCAAAGACCGTGAAAGCTTTCGAGAGTTTAAAAAGCACTTCGACCCCTATGATCCTAGAAGGTATCCTGAAAACTGGGAGATGTTAAAGAGAAGGTGGAAGGTTAGAGATTATCCGTTATATTTAACCGAGAACTGCGGCTTTGGGGGTTTATACTGGAATTTGAGGAATATGATGGGCACTGTCAGACTTTCCATAGCCTTCTACAAGATGCCGGATCTGATACATGAAATTCTCGACTTCATGGTAGAATTCTTCATAAAGGCTACTGAAAAAGCCTTAAAAGAAGTTGAGGTTGACGCATTCATCTTTAACGAAGACTTTGCATGTAAAAGTGGACCGTTGATATCGCCCAAAATCTTCCGCGACTTCTTCCTTCCACGATATGAAGAAATTATCAGATATTTGAGGAGGCATGGAGTGAAGGTTATAGAATTGGACAGCGATGGTAATACTGAACCGCTCATCCCTCTGATAATAGAGGCTGGTGTAAATGCACACTGGCCTTTAGAAGCCGCCTCAGACATGGACCCTGTAAAGATTCGGAGGAAATACGGTGAGAAACTGGCGCTATACGGTGGGATAGATAAGAGAGCGCTTGCAAACGGTAGAAAAGCCATCGAGAGAGAAGTGCGTGGTAAAATAGCGCCTATGATTGAACTGGGAGGGTATATTCCAACAGTCGACCACACAATACCTCCAGACGTTCCGCTTGAAAACTTCCTATACTACTTAGATTTAAAGCGTAAACTCGTCGAAACAATGCTTTAAATGAGGGGTGTTATAGCCGTGAAAAACTGTTAGAGGAATTTACGACTATCAAAATTCCTATGGATAGTTATAGTCTTTAGTGACAGATTTATTCTATGGTTTTCTCCCTCATTCAAATTAAAATAAGCATTTTAGCAGCTTAAATTTTAAAATCTCAAAAAATTAAGCCTAAAATTAAAAAATAGCCTTTTTAAAAAGTTTTTGACTATTCAACTCCTATTCTATAGGGTATAGTGGTGTGAGTAAATCCTTTAGCATTTTAGCGATCTTCTTCCTATTGGAAGAAAAAGCAATGGTTAATGCAAAGTGTCCAATGTGCAACGAAGAGGTCGATATAGGTAATAAACCTCAACCGGAAACCACTATAGACTGCCCTTACTGCGGTACTACTCTCGTTATAAAGCGTACAGGACGGAAGTGGATTCTAGAGGTCTTTGAAGGAGAAGAGGAAGAAGGGGAAGAATTGGAGGAAGACTTATTCTAATTGGAGGTGTTTTCCCATGAGCCAGTCAGCTGCGAAGCCAGCTGAGAAGAAGGAAGAGAAGAAGGAAAAGAAGAAAAAGAAGTAGTGGAGTTGATTTCAACTCCACTACTTAACCCCCCATTTTTTTCTTTAGAAGATGATAAACTATTTATGTGACAGAAATCATACCATGATGTCTAGATGCCCCTATATATAGTCTGGGGGAAACCTTTACGACCAAAGGATGTTACCCTTCTTTTTGGAAGGGGGTATTTGAGGATTCATAAAGGGCTGTGGATGAGTCGTTCTAACAGCTTGGATTTAGATTTAAAGTCTGTCATAGATGGCTGCTTAGATTCAATTACAGTTCTTAAAACGGCTAGAGAACTTCAGAGACCCTTTATAAATTTTGAAGAGGGTATTTGCAATCTTGGAAGCCTAATACTTGTCGCATACGATTTGCCGTGTAATGCGCGTGTGAGAAAAGCGGTTAGCAGGCTTTTAAGGAGAAGCCCATGTTTTAAGCTTTCTCCTTCAATATACCTCTTCCCCCATGCTAAATATGAGGAGTATGATGGGACGCCTATAGTATCGCCTAGCAATCTAGTTAAGAGGATAATAATCTATGGCGGTAGAGTTACATGTGCTTCAAGACTTATTCTAATGTATGAATGCTCGGCAAAGCGCATAATTGAAGAATTCTTAAACTCGTTAGATAAAAGAGTTGAAAGCGTCTACAATTACTGCTTAACCTTGGAAAACGATGAAAAGCTCAGAGATTTTAAACTTTTAAGTGAATTTAAAATTGAAGTTAAAACCCTTAAAGCCCTATTGAAGTTTTATAAGAGTGAAATGGGGCTGAGTTTGAATGGCGTCTATTCTAAAATCTATAAAGCATCAAAGATTCTATCAAATTTCTAATCAAAATATGCCATCCCTACCTTAAGCTGTTCTATACTACTGTGTGGAAACCCTTATAATAGTGCATTGTGTTCAATCGCTTAGGTGTAAATTCGGTTTAAAAGCGACTTAGAGATATGGGGTTTATGAAGATGCGCAATAAAAGCGTAGAAGCATCTACAACTGGCGGAGTTGCCAGTTGGACTTTACCGAGTACAAGTGAAATTTTAACGTTACCTATAGATGAGCTTCTCTCACGTTTAAAGACGTCTTTATCTGGGCTTTCATCAGATGAGGCTGAAGCACGTTTAAAAATCTTCGGTTATAATGAGCTTGCTAAGAGAAAGAAGCGAACAGCCCTTATAGAGTTTCTCTCCCACTTTAAAAGCCCACTACTGATCATACTATTAATCGCCGGGTTAATTTCAGGCTTTTTCGGAGAAACTGTAAACGCCGCCATAATATTCTCAATAGTATTCGCTAGTGTTCTCCTAGACTTTTACCAAGAATCTAAAGCTGAAAAAGCGGCTGAAATGCTGAAGCAGAAGGTAGCCATTACGGCTACTGTATTGAGAGACGGTGTTAAACGTGAAGTGAAGTTATCTGAGATAGTCCCCGGTGACATAGTATATCTTTCAGCAGGGGATATAGTACCCGCAGATGCGCGGGTGATAAACGCAAAAGACTTATTCGTAGATCAATCTGCGCTAACTGGCGAATCTTTCCCTGTTGAGAAAAAAGCTACACCTTTAAAATCCTACGAACCTTCAATCACGGAATGGAGTAACTACCTCTTCATGGGCACTTCCGTTGTGAGTGGAACTGCAACAGCTGTTGTGGTTAAAACTGGGAGTTTTACAGAATATGGGAGAATTGCCGTTAAACTTACAGCAAGAGAGCCGGAAACGGAGTTTCAAAGGGGGATTAGAAGCTTCGGATATATGATAATACAGGTTACCTTCTTCTTAGTGTTATTCGTCTTTTTCATCAACGCCCTCTACATGCGTAGTGTACTTGAATCGCTTCTCTTTGCTGTAGCTTTAGCCGTAGGTTTGACGCCGGAGCTTTTGCCGATGATAGTTTCAGTAAACCTTTCCAAAGGTGCAATAGCAATGGCTAAGAAAGGTGTAATCGTAAAGCGTTTAGCCTCTATACAGAACTTTGGAAATATGGACGTTCTATGTACGGATAAAACTGGGACTTTAACCGAAAACAAGATAAAGCTTGTACTCTATGTGGACGTTAATGGAGAGGAAAACGATAAGGTATTGTTATATTCATACCTCAACAGCTATTTTCAAACTGGTTTGAAAAGTCCCCTCGATGAAGCTGTACTCGCGTTTAGAAACATTGATGTAAAGGATTATACGAAGGTGGATGAAATTCCATTCGATTTTGTACGTAAACGCTTATCCATAATTGTCGACCATCAAAAACAGCGGTTTATGGTCACTAAAGGTGCTCCCGAGGAAATTGCAAAAATATGTTCATACTGTGAGGTTAGGGACATTATAATGGACATGACGGATGAAATACAGCAGAAAATTAAGCAGAAGTACGTTGAATTGAGCGCGGAAGGCTTTAGAGTTTTAGCCGTGGCTTATAAGCGTTTGAAAGTTGAGAAAGCCGTATACTCTACTAGTGATGAAAACGAAATGGTTTTCCTCGGTTTCATAGCCTTCCTCGACCCTCCAAAGGAGACGGCAAAGGAGTCTCTTCAACTTTTAAAGAATGCGGGTATAGAGTTGAAAATACTTACAGGTGATAATGAACTGGTGACTAGGAAGGTCTGTGAATACTTAGGCTTTGAAGTTAGAGGAATCGTCACCGGGGGAGAAATAGCTCAGATGAATGATGACGCGCTTGCAAGGGTCGTTGAGGAGGCGAATGTATTCTGCAGAGTAACGCCAGCTCAGAAAGACCGTATAATAAATGCTTTAAAGAATAATGGTCATGTCGTAGGTTTTCTAGGCGATGGGATAAACGATGCGCCGTCGCTTAAAAGCGCCGACGTTGGAATATCTGTTGATAGTGCAGTTGACGTTGCGAAGGAATCTGCCGACATTATACTTTTAAAGACGGATTTAACTGTACTCTACGATGGTGTCTTAGAGGGTAGGAAGACGTTCGGCAATACGATGAAATATATATTGATGGGCGTAAGTTCAAACTTCGGAAACATGCTTAGCGTGGCAGCAGCATCGCTATTTCTACCGTTTCTACCCATGCTTCCGATACAGATACTGCTCAATAATCTTCTCTACGACCTCTCGCAATCGGCAATACCGACAGATGAGGTTGACCGTGAGTACGTCGAGAAGCCGAAGAGGTTGGATGTACAGTTTATCAGACTATTTATGATATGCTTGGGTCCAGTGAGTTCTCTCTTCGACTTCTTAACATTTTTCACGATGCTATTTATATTCAATGCCTCCGAACCGTTGTTCCAAACGGCATGGTTTATCGAATCCTTAGTCTCCCAAACGCTAGTGATATTCGTCATTAGAACTAGGAAGTCGCCATTCTGGAAAAGCCGTCCAAGTAAACTACTGCTTCTAAACAATATAGCTATAATCGCCTTTGCATCTATATTGCCTTATACACCTATAGGGGCGATTTTTAGGTTTGTAAAGCCTCCTCCGACATTCTTCATAGCTCTAGCCATCATCCTCGGCTCCTACTTAGCTCTAACGGAGCTGATTAAAAGCATGTTTTACAAGAAGTATGGTTATCGTTTAGAGCAGTTCCTACTGGCGCCTAGAAGAATCGGAATCTATATGAGTAAAACTGCGAGGCTTATTCAGAACACAGTAGCCGTTGTATGTCTAAGACCCGAAGATGAAATTTCAATAGAGTCCCTAATCGAAGATTTGAGAAACACTATAGACTACTCCATCAGCTTAGAGCAGGTCTTCAACTGTCTAAATCACCTGCGTCGGGCTGGGCTGGTAACATTTGACTGGAGGAAAAGAACAGTTAAACGGGAAAAACCACTCGAAGACTATGTAAAAACATACGTAGCGAAAGAGTTTCTACCTAAAATGTTGGAAGATTGGCGGAGAATAAGCTCCTATGTTCAAACCAAATATGGTAAGCTCAATTCAGGGTATGAGAAGCTTTTAACGATGTTGTAACTAACTCTCCATCCTTTAAACCCATTAATGGCTATATACCAAATTCATATTCTTATCTGTGTTTCAAAGCAGAATTTCTCATCTGTGTTCGATTCATCTGGTAGGTAGACCCATTTATCGCATTTACTACACCTATACTCTTTATAAGGCTTATCCATGAAGATTATGATCCTCTTAAACACCAACTCTCCATGGCATTTGGATAGGGCTTCAGCTTCGCTGTGTTTCATCATCCTCTATAGGCGTTTTCTACGATATAGAAGTTTGGAAGTGAAGGCTAGTTTAAAAAGACTTCAAAGATGTGTGTTTTTAACTTAATTCGATCAGACGATGAGAAGAGCATATACATTTATACGGTAGAAAAACCTCCAAAGTCTACTAAAGTTTAAACCTGTATCTAAATTTGAAGCTTTTACTCTCAAAGGTCTACGTTATTCTGAAAATTTTTAAAAGTGAGTGAATATTTCCTAAGCTACGTGGTCTTAGCGATAAGAGCTGGAAGAATCTACACACCGAACACTTTGATTAGAAACGGTATTGTGGTTTTGAAAAATGGTAAGATAAGCTATGTGGGTGATGACTTTGAAAAGGCTAAAGATGCGACAGTCCTCGGATTCAAAGACGGGATATGCGTACCTGGTTTTATAGACGTCCACGTTCATGGGGGTGGAGGCTATGATTTTGCAGATGGAAGCGTTGAAGCTTTTAGTGAAGTTTGTAAATACCACGTGCGTGGGGGAACAACTTCACTCTTAGCTACAATACTATCTTCACCTGTAGATTATACATTTAAAGTTCTGGAGACTTCCAGGAAGCTTTCAAACGTTTCTACAGATGGAGCTGAGATACTTGGACTACACCTAGAAGGGCCATTTTTAAACCCTGAGATGCGTGGAGCACATCCGGTAGAGTTTCTACAGACACCGACTGAAGAACTCATATGGTCGTTTTTAGAGTACGCTGACGTCATTAGGAGGGTTACAATAGCGCCGGAGGTTTCAGGCGGGGTTGAAGCCGTTAAAGCATTCTCCAGTAGAAACGTTATAGTTAGCATAGGGCATTCAAACGCCCCATATGACGTCGTGGTTAAAGCCTACGATGTAGGATTGAAGCATACAACTCACTTATATAACGCTTTAGGTGCTTCGTTTAAACGTGGACCATATAGGATACCGGGGGCTTTAGAATCCGTTTTAGTTTTGGACGGTATAATGGCTGAGATTATAGCTGATGGGAGGCATGTCCATCCAATTCTCATACGTTTGGCTTTAAAAACCAAGGGTTTTGGAAGGCTATGTCTTGTCACCGATGCCATGAGGGCGGCAGGTATGCCCGATGGAACCTATAAGCTGGGCTCGAATATATACGGCTCTGAGGTCGTGGTTAAAGACGGTATATCTTACACGCGTGATATGAACTCCTTCGCCAGTACAACGATATCTATGATTGACGCTGTTAGATTTATGAGAAGCATAGGGTATCCGATGAAGCAGGTTTTACTCATGGCTAGTAGCATACCGGCTAAACTCTTAGGTGTTTCAAATAGGAAGGGTTTTATAGAATCAGGCTTTGATGGAGATCTAGTTGTCTTAGATAGAAAGCTTAGAGTGCTCTTAACGATTGTCAGAGGGCGAGTTGTCTACGCAGAAAACAAGGAGTATATTGGTTTATCGTAGAATAGACTTAGCCACCTTCTCAACGCCCTCTATTATTGAAGCTTCATCTTCATCCGTGAGGAGGGGGCTTACATCTATGTTGATGGCTCTACCTAGGATTTTCAAAGTCTTCGGGCACATCTCTCTACTATACTCTATGGATTTGCCGTAGAGTGGACAGGTATATGGGCAACCTTTAGAGGCGAAGGAGATCTTATTCATAACCATATCCCAGTGGTAGTATACGTGAAGGTCCTTCCTGTTTGGGTTGAATAGGTGCCAAGCACCTATATTCTCGGCGTTTAAGGCTCTAGCGAAAAGCTCGGCTTTTTCAAAGCTTTCTAGGAAAATCACAACGGCTACGGCTATATCGCCCTGAGGGTCTACGGGCTTATGAACCTCTATCCCATCCAGCTCGGATAATGCTTTAACTATATTGGCTTTACGCCTCCTCATTCTAGAGATTATACTGTCTATTTTACGAAGTTGAGCTAGTAATATCGCCGCTGAAACCTCATTAAGCCTAAAATTGAGCCCTAGGCTAGGCTCAGCTCCAAACCTTAAGTAGAATGGGGCATCGTGGAAGACGGCGGCTTTAATATATACGTCATCTTCATTTGTGGTAACAGCTCCACCTTCACCAGCAGTTATGGCTTTGTTGAGCTGAAAGCTGAATGCACCTACATCTCCTATAGACCCAAGTTTTCTACCTCTGTATGAGCCGCCGCATGCTTGAGCCACATCCTCTACCACTTTAACCCCATGTTCACTAGCCACTTTCCTTATACGGTCCATGTCGCATTGAAAACCCCTCATGTGTACGGCTATCACAGCTTTCGTCTTATCGGATATCTTTCTCTCAAGGTCTTCAGGGTCTATCGATAGCGTTTCATCGATCTCAGCTATCACGGGTATTGCTCTCAAAAACAACACAGCCATAGCGTCCATTATCCAAGAGAAACCGGGTATTATCACTTCATCCCCCGGTCCGACGCCTACTGCTGCTAAAGCTGTACATAAAGCTCCAGTACCCGAGCTCACAGCCAACGCATGTTTAACACCTATGTAATCGGCAAAAGCCTTTTCAAACTTCCCAGTTTTACCTAGAAACTTAGGTCCATAATATCTAAACAGGGATTGGGCTTTTAAAACCTCTAAAACCTCCTTCTCTTCTTCAGCATCTATGAACGTTGCCCCCGGAAACATTGGGGGTAGAGGCTTATCGCGTACGGGTTTACCTCCATAAAGGGCTAACTTCTCCCTACTCATAGGATAGCTCACATACTGCAGTAGTTGATTTCTCTATTTAAAGGCTTATCGTCTTTGAGAAGTTTTAACGCCTAGAGATTCGATCAATAATCTCAGAAACTCTTTTCACTCTGCTTTCATCAGACGGTGGAGGTAGCTCGTCGGAAATGCCCAATACCAAATTGTCCGGGAACATCGAGATTATCTTCTCAACGAATTTATCGAATTTCTCCAAGCTTATCGCCTCCGGTATGAAGAATATGAATGGTATTCCATCTAATAGGACCATTTCATCTCCGAGGGCTTTTTTGATGTCTTCAAGCGTCATATCTCCTACTGGTTCAACCGTTAGAGCTTCTACACCGTCTAGTCCAGTTTCCCTAAGAAGCGGTAGAATTGGTTTAGCCCATCCATCCACGTGGATGTGGACGTACTTACCATGCTTATGCAGGTAGTCACTCCTCTCCTGGTAGTAAGGTACACAGTATTTCTCAAAAAGTCTAGGTGATGTTATTCGAGAGTCTATGTTCTCACCTAAGTTCAATATTTCAACTGGAGATTGCGCTAAAACTTCGTAAAACTTGTCATTGGATGCCTTAATATCCTCCATTAAACCTTCAACTTCGCTCTTATACCTGAATAGGAATCGTATAGACCTTTCAACACCCATGTAGTTTATGAATAGTGCTTGTAAAGGTGAACGGGGGAAGAAACACCAGAGTACGCCGCGGTCTCTAAGTTTAAGCTTCATACTTTCATAAACCTTCCAATCAAACTCCACTCTAACGCTTTCAAGAATATAGCGTAGAGGCTTAAAATCCTCCAAGCTTTTAACCGGGTATTCGACGATTCTAGAGGATAACCCAAACTCTCCAAGCATAGATACTTCTCTAAGCACACCCTTAGGTGTTTTAATCTCAGTCGTTATCAGATTGCCATTACGGCTCGTTTTAAACTCTACATCCCCCTCATACCATACCCTTACAAAGCTTTCTACGAAATATCCGGAGTAGCACCTCCAACTTGCACCCCACTCTTCACATATCTCCGCTATGTCTTTATTCGCGTACTTAGCCGGGAGGGTGCCCTTAGCCTTATTGTACACGTACCAGAATTCCGGTCTAATGTTCCAAGGTATTTTATCCTTAGGTTTCCTCTCAAAAACGGCTAATATCCTCTCACGCGGATTCAAGTTTAAACCCACTCATAGAACGCACAGGTACGTTAATAAGCCTAACTGGTGTTCACAGGAGCTCTAATGCAACGGCTCTTATTGGAAACGAATCCAATCCAACTATATTTACGGGTAGTCCTATGAATAGGAATCTACGTTTTCTAAGCTTATCTAGGTTGCACAGCCTCTCTATTATGGGGATGTTGTTCGAGAGTAGATAGTCATGCGTCGCCATAAGCTCAAGAGAGCTTGTGTTTCCGGGGGCTTCAACTTGAACGGAATCGTCAACACCGACCATTTTAACCTTATTCTTAGCAAGCCATTTAGCGGCTTCAGGCGAAATATAAGGGCTATCCTCGCCTTTAAAACGGCTGTTGCCTATGAGAACTATATCTCCTCCCCGCACGCCAGCTCTTTCAAGGTCTTCAACGGTTACAGGTTCACGAGCAGACTTATGAGATAAGTCTACGAAAACGGCCTCACCTAGAAACACTTCAACTGGGATTTCAGATATATCCGCACCGTTAACACCATATCTGGCGTTTACGTAGTGAGATGGGCATTCAACGTGTGTACCTATGTGGCTCATAGTGTCTATATCGTACATGTATTCTCCAGCTATATAGGTGAACCTTCTAATTTCAAGTCTACGCTTCTCCTTACCAGGATACAGTTTAAGACTTAAATCTAAAACTCTACATTCTACGTTAAACACCTTCAAACCGATCACACTGCTTATTTAAATACGATAACGCTTAAAAAACATGTCATATAGCTATTAGAGATCCCCATTTTCCATCATCCATTTAACCTGTATGGATTTTGTATGGAAAATTGTATGGATGTTTGTATGGGTTTTTGTATGGCTGTTCGACCCCCCTCTAGGTAGTGTAGGTTTAAGGTGGTTTAAGCTTCAAAATCCTCACAACTTCATCATGTATAATATGTCCAACGGGATTGGAAAGAGGCGATGAGGTATTACAGGACAAGGGTAATCGTGCATGTTAAAGAGCCACTTAGGCATGGAGATGCAACTACCATAGGCGGTCGCTGTCCCAATATAAACGTCGAATTCTACCGTAAAACCGCATACAGCATAGAGTATGGCCAAATATATAACCGCATTCAACGGGGTAAAGACGTTCAGGTAATGCAAATAAGGAAGTTGAAGATAAGCTTTTGAAAACTAAAAAAATACGCTTATCTATAAGGGGTTCATCTAGAAATGTGTGAATAAGATTTAACGTGGTAACTTTCAGGAGACTGAAGTGCTTGAGGATCGTAGTTGTGGGGCATGTTTCAGTTGATAGGGTTATAACGGTTAAAGGTGAGAATCGTCAGCCTGGAGGAGCCGCCCTCTACACGGCTATAGCTGCTAGAACTCTAGTTAGAAACGTAAACTTGGTGACATGTATAGGTAAAGATTACGCATACATGGACGTTCTACGGTATTTCAATCTTAAAGGCATAAGGGTTTCATCTAAACCTTCAACAAGCTTCACGATAAAGTATGATGAGGATTGGAAGGCGGATTACTTAGAGGTTAAGATAGGAACTGGAGCGTATATAAAGTATTCTCAGATACCAGTTAGCTGGCTTGGAGATAAAACGATCCTCCACCTAGCACCCATACCTCCTAAGAAGGCCCTGAAAATAATAGACTTTATTAGAAGAGTGAGCCCGAAAACGCTGATATCCGTTAACACGTGGATTGGGTACATCCGTAAGAGCACTTTAAGTACTTTAAGAGAGATAGCTAAGAAGGCAGACTTCTTCGTATTGAATGAGTCTGAAGCCTACGCTTTAACTGGCTTAAAAGACCTGCCTAGAGCGGTAGCGAAGCTTGAAGCGGAAACGCTAATAGTGACTTTGGGAGAGCTTGGAGCTGTGGTTAAGAGGGATGATGATATAACGCTTATACCTGCATTGACGAAACTACCCGGTGAAACAGTTGATGTAACTGGTGCTGGAGATGTATGGTGTGGAGGATTTCTAGCAGGATACATGCTCACTAGAGATTTAAATAAAGCCGTTGTTTCAGGTAGCATACTCGCCGGTCTCAAATGTCGAGATTGGTATTTCAGAGCCCTTTTAAGGCTTAGTTTTAACAGCGTTGAGGATCTTATAAAGTACGTGATAAGTCTAAGAGGCGATACGAGGCAACGTAAGATAACGAGCTACGTGAAGTATCCATAGTGTAAATATTATGGCAAACTGTAGCTTTTCTTAGAATACATTTTATACCCTTCTCTCACATTTAGAAAATCATATGACAGGGTCTGTGGATTACGTTAGAAGAGTAGACGTCGCGGTGATTGGATGCGGACCTGCGGGGATGCAGGCTGCGATAACGGCTGCTAAGCGTAAGGTGAATGTTCTCCTAATAGGTAAACCGAGCGGGAGCTCTTTAAGGTATGCGCGTATAGACGACTACTTCGGCGTATTGGGCCCTATCGAAGGGGTTAAACTTCTTGAGATCGGACTAGAGCAAGTCAAGTCTAAAAACGTGGAAGTGATTGAGGAGGACGTTTTAGAGCTGCACAGGGATGGTGACGTCTTCAAGCTGAAGACGGAGAGCGGGGTTGAGGTTTTAGCGGATGCTGTAATACTCGCTATGGGTGCTAGGAGGAATAAGTTGAACGTTAAAGGTGAAGATAGGCTTATAGGTAGAGGTGTAAGCTACTGTGCAGAATGCGATTGCCTTTTCTTTAAGGGGTTGAATGTAGCCGTTGTTGGAAATGGTAGCGCCGCAGCCTACGCGGCTTTACTTATGACGAATTACGCCTCTAAAGTCTCTCTAATAGCGAGAAAAATAGAGTTTTCAAATCGTCTTCTTGAAGAGCTTAAAAATAGGGGTGTGGTTATAGTTGAAGGTAGGCGGGTTGTTGAAATATTAGGTGAGCAGAAGGTTGAAGGGGTTCTACTTGACGATGGGAGTGTTATGGGTGTTCAAGGAGTGTTTATAGAACTCGGTTCAAGAGGCGTTTTAGAGCTTACATCCAGCATAGGTTTACTTCCAGACTCCTCCGGTTATTTGAAGGTTGATAGAAGTCAGATGACGGATGTGGAGGGCGTTTTCGCATGTGGAGATTTATGTGGGCCGCCTTTAAGCTTAGCTAAAGCTGTAGGTGAAGGCTATGTTGCAGCTGTTTCAGCATTTGAATATGTTAGGTCTAAAAGGGGTGGCAAGTAGTGGTTACAGTTGTTAAGGCGGATGGGGCTAGCGAGCCGTTCAACAGGGAGAAGGTTTTTAAAACTTGTCTTAAACTGTGCGGCTCCGTAGAGCTTGCTGAAAAAGTCTCTAAGAGGGTTGAAGAGCAGGTTTATGATGGCATATCTACGCGTGAAATACTGAGCGCGATTTTCAAGATAATGGCTGAGTATAAGCCAGCTATAGCGTACAGGGTTGATTTGAGGACGAGTTTAAGCCTACTAAGGTCTAAACCAGATTTTGAGAACTTCATTTCTCAGATCTTCAGAAATCTAGGCTTTGAGGTTGAGCGGAACATAATCGTACAGGGTTTTTGTATAGAGCATGAAGTGGATGTACTCGCGTCTAAAGAAGATAAGTTGGTATATGTTGAGGTTAAGCATCATATAAATCCGCACAAGTACGTCGATTTAGACGTGGTTGAGAAGGTGTGGGCTACTTTGCTGGATATTAGAGAAGGCTATGAGAAGGGCTTAAATAAGCTGAATATTTCAAAGCCTTTGGTGGCGACGAATACGAAATTCACAAACCATGCCTATAAGTACGCCAAGTGTAGAGGTATTGATCTACTAGGCTGGGGAACCGCAGACACTATGGATCTTGAAAAGCTCATAGTAGAATTTAAACTATACCCAATCACCATTTTGAAAGGATTTGAGTTGAATACTCTATACAAGGTAATCGATATGGGTTATGTAACAGTTAAGCAATTGGCTGATTCAACGGCATCCACACTTTTAAAGGCTGGTTTATCTGAGAAGGATGCAAATCTACTCGTTGAAAGAGCTAGGGAAGTGCTTGGAATCCTCCCCTGATTTTAAAAGCCTTCAATTTTTCAGCTATATTAGCTATATAGTTTGGATCGCTTATAGTCGGCTCAGCTATACCGACCATATCTGCACCGGCGTTGAAAAGCGTTATAGCGTCTTCAACAGACCTAACGTAGCCACTTACCAGTAGGAAAATACCGCCATACCTGTTTTTAACCTCTCTAACGAACTTCACGTTTGGACGTTTAGAATCCTCATCTCTTACGTTAAAGTGTACTCCGAAAATATTCATCCCAGCTATTCTATCGAGTATAGGGCTGTAATCCGGTATTACACCAGCCCTAAACTTCACGATGACTGGGATATCAAGCTTTGAAAATTCTTCAAGCCAGTTGAACAGTTCATTTCTATTCTCAGGTAAAACCATAGCTCTAAGCTTACCCTGCTCTAAATAGCGCTTATAGCCTCCGTGAACATTAAGCTCTACAAAATCTCCACCAGCTTCTCTAAAGCATTCAGAAGCTTCAAGCCCCCATTCAAGTTTTAGAGTTGCTAAGTTTAAACATACGGATACATTCAACCTCCTTTTGACCTTCTCAACCTCACGAGATAGAAACTCTACGCAGTTCTCCCTCTCAGGTGGAAGAATTAAGCCCGGCTCTAAGACACCATACATAGGTGGCTCAGCTAAGTAAGCTCCAAGTTGAACCATAACCGCGCCTAAACCCCTCTCCGCGCAGAACTCTCCATTAGTTACCCCCATCATAGATGATAGGAATAGCCCTCCTCTAAGCATCCTCCTTAACTCTTCCAAACATTACACCGTTTAAATTTTGAAACATTACGACATATAACGTTAACTGGATTTTAGCCCCCTTCGTCTAATGTACTCAGCAGCTCCAATAGCTACGCAGTAGTCGTAGTTTTCCGGTATCATTGTAGACACTTTGAAGAGTTTACACACTTCATTAATACGTTTAGATATAAGTTTACTTCCTGCAAGTCTACCTACAAGTACAACGTCCCCCTCTAAACCATACGCTTTAGCCGCTAGACTGACAACAACCCCTATCACTTCCCCAACTAGGTTGAAAATACCAGCCGACAGGTCTTTTTCATCAGCGTCTTCACTCACCTTTCCAAAGTTTGAAGCCGTAGCTTCGGCTGGAATTATACCTACGGATCTGCCAGCTAGGTCTCCGACTGTTAAATCTACCTTACGTAAATCCCCCTTGGAAGCTAATTCTTCTAAAACTTCAAAATTCTGTCTTCTAAGTATTAACTGTGCTAAACCTCTAATGGTTCCACCGCCTACCCCGGTTCCTCCGATATGCTGTATCCTACCATCGCTATTCGCTACGACTAAAGCCGTACCAGTCCCTAGACTTGCAACTAACGCCCTGTTTTTACCCGATAGGGTTAATCCACCTATGCCTATGGCTTCGATCTCATCAACTTCAACTATCGGAATATCGAGTATACGGCTTCCTAGAAATCTAGCCCCGGCCCCTGAAACCGCTAAGACTTCTACCTCTTTAAGTGGTCTATCTATCTCTGAGAGCAGTTTACCCAGTGCTCCTGAAACTGCTGCAACGGGTTCTGTCGTTAAGACTGTACATAGCCCGATTATATTGGAGTTTTTTAAAGCCACAGCCTTTGTGAAGCTTCCACCTACGTCAACACCAACTATCAAACTGCATCATACCCCCTGAATCTTCAGAAGCTCATAATAGATTACTTTAATATTTTTAAAGTCATTAAAGTTTTCATGAAATATATTTAACTACTTCAAAGTTTACTTGAGTAGCTGTGAAACTTAGAGATTTAAGCGCTACTGTGGTAAATGCGGCTCTATACGCGTCTCTAGGATATTTAACCTACTTAGGCTTATTCACACCTGTAATAGGTGTTGTTAGATTTTGGCCTTCAGTCATAGTGCCAGGGTTCTTCTCAGTAGTCTACGGGCCTATGGTGGGTGGGCTGGGAGCAGCCATAGGCATATTCATAAGCGACTTGGCAATACATGGGAATGCTCTTCTAAGCTTAGCGGTAGGTGTACCTGCAAACTTCCTAGGTTTTTACCTCATGGGTCTTCTAGCTAGGAGGAGGACTGGTAGACTGCACGTTTATGGTTCAATAGCTTTTCTCGCACTGATAGTGGTTTTAACGTCAGCCCTATACGGTTTAAACATAATATCTGACTTCATCACGGTTGCCGCGTTTATATCGGCTTGTATAGTTAGCATCGTATCCATAGCCGCGGTTTACAGATTCTACCCTGAGCTTTCAAGCTACGGTATTGCCTCCGTAGCCGGCTTAGCTTTAGGAAGCGGAATAATAGGTGTTGGGGTTTGGGGTTTCAGCCAATTTCTAGTCCTCCCTTCAGGTGAAATGAACCTTCCAATTCAAGCCGCCTTAATATGGTTCATATGGACGTTTATTACAGAAATACCCTTCCTAACAGTGATAGTTCCACCAGCCCTCAAAGTGTTTTTCAAAGCATATCCAAGCCTCAACCCATTCAAACGTAAAGAGGCATCTAAAACCGTACCCACTACGGAACACTTAAGCAAATAGTCGAAGCGATACTAGTCTCATACAAGCTGAAGAAGCATGTACGGATATGGTCTACAGACCCGTGCGGACCAAGTTTACGCGCTCCAGTGGACCGAAGATTCAAACGTTTATGGACATAAAGGACCCGTTGAGACGTTTTAGGTAGAAACGGGGGTTCAGCTATATTTCTTCCAGTTTCTGAGGAAGAAAGGGGGTAAAAGTTTTGTCTAGAAAGTGATGGTGCCTATATTAGAAAAAGTTGGGGGCTGGAAGGGACAGCTAACCTTTGCTTATAAGATTACTTCAGTTTCGATATTCTCTCATACACTTCTCTAACGTCGTTAAAATTTAGCTGTATATGGATAAGAGAGCTTTATTTAGTCTCTTCCTCTGTACTTAATTGAGTTTTTGAATTACGAAGGATACTATGGCTATGGCTAACATTAGCATGCTCCATGGTTTTGTTATTTTGCGACCCCACTTATTCATCAAAAAACAAGACAAATGTTACAAGTATCATGAAGGGCGCTGTCATCAATATCTCCTTTGTAAAGACGGTGAAGTGCCACTTCATTAATGCCACAATTCCCAATACGAGGGTCATTGTTATTATGTTATCGCCTATCACGTTGCCTATAGATATTTCCTGCTCACCGTGGTAAGCGGCGACTATTGAAGTGGCAACTTCTGGAACTACACAACCTAAAGCCATTATCATAGAGCCAGCGTAGAATTGACTTAAGCCGAAAAGCTCAGCCAAAGTCACTGTGCTATATAGGAGGAGGAATGTTCCAGCCAATAGGGCAGATCCACTTAAGATCATGAATATCACTGGCTTTGTTAGATTCCTATTCTGTAAGTTTTCTGAATCTTCAGTTTCCCCTTTTCCCTTCATGGTTGAATAGTATATGAAGGCTGGATAGAAAGTCAGAAATATTAGACCCATCCACCAAGTCACTGCATGCATTGTCAACGTTAAAATCATTAGTAATGTTGCAAGTCCAATCATAAATAAGCATTCCTTTTCCACCGTCGAATTTTTGATTTTGAATGTACCGATTAATCCACATATGCCGATTATGAGTGGGACGTTATAGATGAAGTTGAGAAGTTAAGGCCAGAGGCACTTGATAAGATATATGTTAGCAGAGAGCTCGAAGTCCCTACACCACTAATACTCAGAAACATAAGTTTAATAAATGATGTTTTTAAAAACCCTGAGAGTTATGTGCTTATAATTGAACCAGTGGGGCTTCTCCAAATATTCAGAAAATTAAAGATATGGGGAGAAAGCCCAAATCTAACAGGCTCAGTGGTTGTTCTAATGGATCCTGAGCCAAGAGAATCAATAAAAGAAGTTGAGGAAGGGGCTCTAAGAACATGGCTGAAATCCTTCGGAATACAAGCCTTAAGACTAAGGTTATCCGGACACTACTTACCACATCAATTCCGCGACATAATTGAGACGTTAAAGCCTAAAAGTCTAATTCCATTACACACAGAAGAAGCCACCCTCATGAATAAGCTATTCAAAAAATTCAATTTCTGCTAAGAAGAGACTGACTGTAAAAGGTAAGTTGAGAAGCCGTTATGAAAATTCGTAAGCTCTTATCATATGCGTCATTAACTGGAATACACTTAAATGATATGGGTGCGAAACTGTCATATATGCTCAGGCTCAGCTACACCTGTATAACTTTGAAAGCCGGTGGTTAGCACCTCAGGAAACGCACCAGAGAACATGGCATAGGGCTCAACAAGCTGATACCCTAACTCCTCAGAAAAGAGGCCTGCCCCATCCATAAGGAAAAGCAACCCAATTTAAGCTACTTTTGTGGGGAGAAGCGGGCCCGGTGGGATTCGAACCCACGACCGACAGCTTAGGAGGCTGCCGCGCTATCCTAGTTGCACACCCCAATTGCAGATGCAATGTGGGGTTCTGCGCTACGGGCCCACTATTTTTAGCCATGTTTATCTCTCTTTAAAACCTTTCTTTAGTAGAGGGTAAAACATTTATTCTTTCGGAGTATAATTTACTTTTCATGTCTCTTAGAGAGGTATATCTTTGGCTTTTAAACGAGTTTGAAGATTTCCATGTTGTAGATGCTCATGAACACCTTCCTCCTGAGAAGTATAGGGTTTCCAAGGACGTTGATGTCTTCACGCTCTTCTCCCACTATACGCTTACAGATCTTATAACAGCGGGTCTACCTGAGGATATGTTTAAGGGTTTTGGAGACTTCAATAGAGTTTTAAACCCATCTCTTCCAATAGAAGAGAGATGGAGGGTTTTCAAACCGTACTATGAAGTCTGCAAGCATACAAGCTACTTTAGAGCTGCTCGTATAGCACTTAGAGAATTCTACGGTGTAGACGATTTAACAGATGAAAACTACCTAGAAGTTTCCAAACGTATGAAGGATGCTAATAAACCTGGACTCTACAGGAGAGTTTTGAGGGAGAAATGCCGTATAAAAGCCGTTTTAACCCAAATAGGGAAGATTCCTGAAGAAGATAGAGACATTTTAATTCCAATTCTACCCATGTGGCTTTTAACGGAGCTATCAAACGCTCAAAGCTTAGAGGCTAGAGGTTTAAAACCTAATGTTGACGTCTCCTCTCTTGAAGACTACCTCTCCTATGTCAAGTCTAGAATGGAGATGTGGAAGCGTGACGGCGTTGTAGGTCTCAAATTCCTAGCCCGTCGAACAGTAGATGTTTCAAGGGAGGATGCCGATAGAATGTTTAAAATGCTTTTAAAGAACGAGTTGGCAGATCCCAAACCTCTAAACGATTTTCTAGTTAATGAAACTGTGAAAATAGCCTCAGAGTTGGATATGGTTATTTCAGTTCACACGGGCATGTTAGCTGGCAACTGGGAAGATTTTTCAACGACAAACCCCATACACATGATTCCAATGCTTAGAAGACATAGAAATGCGAAATTCGACTTATACCACGCAGGAATCCCCTGGGTTAGAGAATTAGTAGTCATCGGTAAAACTTTCCCAAACGTTTGGCTTAACTTATGTTGGTGTCATGTGATAAGCCAAGAGATGACATGTTCAGCTTTAAGCGAATGGGTTGACCTAATACCTATTAACAAGATCATAGGTTTCGGTGGAGACTACTCGATTCCAGTTGAGAAGATCTACGGTCACCTCGTTATGGCTAAAGAAGACGTAGCTAGAGTTTTAGCGCGTAGAGTCTCCAGAGGCCTTATGAAACGTTCTGAAGCCTTAGAAATCGCCCGTATGTGGTTCTACGAAAACCCCGTAGAACTCTACAATTTAAAGCTCAGTTAAAAGTAAACATTTAAACACAACTTCTATCCATCTTCAGTTGAGGTGTCTACTTGTCGGGTGAAGTTTCAATTGAAGAGTTTAAAAAGCTTGACATAAGGGTCTGTAGGGTAGTATCTGCTGAGAGAATTCCAGGTAGGAGTAAAATACTTAAAGCCGTTGTTGACCTAGGTGGAGAGCAGCGAACGGTAGTCGTCGGAGGAGCGGACATATACGGGCCTGACTACTTCATAGGTAAGCTTTTCATAATACTAGCAAACCTCCAACCCAAGGAAATCGCAGGCGTAGTTTCAAAAGGCATGCTACTAGCCGCCGATGTGGGAGGAAAACCCGTCTGGCTTACCGTTGACGGCTCAGCACCACCAGGCTCTAAAGTAACTTAAAACCCAAATTTTTATTAAAATTAGACACAGTAGAGAAAATTTAAATGAGACAAATCTAAAAACCAGAAATAGAAGGTCCGGTGGCTCAGCCTGGTTAGGGCACCAGCTTGGTAAGCTGGGGGTCGCGGGTTCAAATCCCGCCCGGACCTTTAAAGCATTCTTCTGCCTTTATCTCCCAGAATTTTGCTCTATCTTATATGTTTGCAATTATATTGACATTTAAGTCTGATTTCTGCCTCTTTTACAGACCTTTTTAATGGAAAAGCTCATAAGGTCCTTCAACCCAGATGAGGTTGTCGAAGTGAACGGGTTAGACATGGATACTCAAAGACTCGTATGTTTCTAGGATAGGGGCTTGAGGAGGCTCATGGGCACGTGCTCGTGCTCCTCGGCGAACTGCAACGGCTTTAGAATAACGTAGGTGAGGCTCTTCTCATCAAACTTATCAACGTACGTAATTTCCACCCAGCCCACGGCGTATCCTTCCACGATGAACTCTAAGCCGCCTTCATTATACTCAACCCCCCTCGCCCTAGGGAAGATGTACCAGTGCACCCTAGACTTGCTTCGCAGCCTCTTCTCGAACCTCTCATCGCCCTTAAACCTCTCCTCAGCCTCCCTCCACAAGAGCTCGGAGGCCTCTTCATTATAGGGCTCGAGTTTGAAGTCTACGCCTAAGAGGTCTTGGAGCCTCCACCCCATGTGCTGCTCAGACTCGTCGCGGTAGACATAGGCTCTCATGAGCTTAAGAGCCTTATTCCAGGTGAGCCCCATACCACGACTATGCTTGGGAAGTCTCCGCTTTAAAGTTTCCCCTGGGAAACGCGGTTACGCGACGTTAGAGTCTCACGGTCTGCATCAGCTCAAGTATAGTTGCTATAACTGAGGGGGCTGAACCGCTACCTTTAACTTCCGCAGATTCTGCGGAAGTTAGACCCGTCCACGTCCTTTCTACCAACGCTTTCCCGCCGTCTATGCCCAAGTCATGGCTTTAACCCTTTACGCACTATCTCCTCTCATAGAATGGGCAGTGGAAGCATAGGCTTGGGGTGGGCTTAAGCCCGTACTCCTCAACCCTCTCAACCCCAAACCACGTCGAGTGCTCAACGGTTCTAAGCTCTAGAAGCTCCTTGGCTTCTCCACCGTATATGCGCTCGGCCTCATCCTTCGGAAGCTGCCAAGCACTACAGTATCCGTCTTCGCCTAGAAACCTGCAGGTTTTAAGCTTCCAAGTGCCTATGAGCCTTTGGGCTGCCTCAGGCTTCTCAAGCTCAGCCCGCCTAGGCTCGCCTAAGGCTTTCTCCAAAAGCTCGCCTGCGAAGTCCGCCAGGTACGTGTAGCCCCTCTCCCTGGCGGCCTTCTCAAGCTTCTCCTTGACGCCCCTCTTAACCTTCAGGTAGAGCGATACTAGCTCCTCCTTCTCCTCCATGCATTCATGCGCCTCCAATGCGCGTTTAAGATGGCTTGGGCTACGGCTTCCTGAGGTAGGAGTATGTAGCGCGATAAGGCTTTTGCAAGCCTCCCAGCGCCCTCAGATATGCTGATGAGCTCCCCACCACCTTCATAGTACAGCGTGTAGAGCTTCTCCAATTCGCCTTCAAGCTCATTTATGAATTCCTTATCGGCGACTTCCTGGCTCAGGTTTAGGATGTTGTAAACGGTTGACCTCGGCAGTTTTAAGCCCGCCGAGATAGCTGGAACGGTCTCCCCCCTAAGCCTCCTACGGACAACCTCCAAAGCCTTATCATGCGGTATCCTACGCATTCCAGACCAGTATAAGCTCTGCGCGGACTGTTAGATTTAGCTTTCGCAGGGGTTCACAACGCATATTGAACAATACGTATCGTGATTGAGAGTACATGTTTTTCCAAATCGGTTAGAGCTCTGACCCAGGTCAGCCTCGGTCAGAGCATGGGGAGACGAGGTATGTTTATAAGGTATTGCTGGATAGTGTTGTCATATGGTATAAGCGTGTGGTGTGCTATAGGGTATGAGCAGGCGCAAATATCCCCTATCCTACTACAGGTATAGAAAGGCGCACCCAGCCGTGGTCGTGGCTTACGGAGCCTTTAAAAAAGTCGTTGGATACGTATAGGGGAGACCTCAGCTATGGGAAGGCCATCAGAAAGCTCATAGAGGAGAAGGCTGACCTGATCAAGCTTAAGGCTGAAGCAGAGGAGGCTAGGAGGCGCTCATACGAGGAGGGCTTCTCAGCCGCTTTACAGATGTTCATCGAAAATCCATGGGGTTTCTACAAAAAGGTTGTGGAAAAACAGGGTCTGGTATAGGTCCCGGTATTGGTTTGATACCACTTAAATCGCCTGCGATAGAGGGAACAGATTTTATTAATGCATCCGTATATGGGTGCTTCGGATCATAAAATAC